>ENA-OPLM01000151-OPLM01000151.1-human-gut-metagenome-genome-assembly--contig:-NODE-151-length-15733-cov-1.705064_pt1 | contig 15733 bp, 8 predicted proteins | sample MGYA00241444_ERZ501720 | MGnify/ENA primary metagenome ERZ501720 (study PRJEB25962, sample SAMEA2042194) | human gut metagenome | biome: human gut; feature: human-associated habitat; material: faeces...
CATGACTCCATGACCTTCCCAGAATTTGTTCCAGTCTATGAAAAAATCCCGGTACTCCGACTCATCGCCCTTTTCCACAAGATCCTTGAACTGTGGTGACTGTGCTGAAGCATGATTTAAAATAAAGTCAAGCTTTAAGTCAATCCCCAGCTCCTTCAATTGCGATAAATCCTCTATTGTCGCAAGCTCCTCATTCAGATTGTAGTCCACGACCGAAAATCCGCGATCCAAATCCGAATGATACAGGCTTGGCAGAATATAAAATGATGAGAATGTGTCCTGCATTTCCTTCTTTTTGAGCAGCGCTGCGATATCGGAAAGCTTACCGCCCAGACTGTCAGGATATGCGTTAAGCATAGGTTTATTGTTCATAGACTTTGCCATCCTTTCCAACTACTATACGCGCATTTTTACTCTGTAAATCAAGCTTTTCCTGCTCCAACTCTACCACGCGGCATATGAAAGGGCTTGCGGCGTTTTCGTCACGTCCTCTCTTAATGCGGCGCGCCTTAGTCTCCTCAGGCGAACTCTCCAAAAATACAGGTATATCAACACCCTTAAGGTATTCGCTTCCTCCGTGGGTCCACTCCAGGATGAGCACCTTAATTCCTGTAAAATCAGTTTCATCATATGAGATATCACCGTCCTGGCGGCCCATATGCTTTATCTCAATTATATCTTTTCCTTCCTTAAACTCTGAAAGCTCCTTGTTAATCCTGTCAAAGTCAATCTCCTTAGGTGTTCCAAGATATCCACGTAAGCCATCCTCGCCGGACTCGTTATACACATTAAGGCGTTCTTCGTCGTTTCTCATCGGGATACGGTGTGGATAATTGTCCCCAGTCAGCACATAGCAGGCTGTATTATCCTTCAAAAAATACTGCTGCAGGGCTGCTGCAATCGTTGTCTTTCCTGAGCCTGAGCCGCCGTAGATGCTTATTACAATACGTTTATCAGAAGAACTATCTGCAGTGTCAGCCTCACTTAATTTTAGATTGCCGCACACCTTCTTTATCTCATCATACAGCTTCTTTGCCTCATCAAGCCTGATAAATGAAAACTGATATGCCTCATACTCCTTTGTTGCAAACGGAAGCGGTATTCCGGCATTCATCAGTGCTGCACCTGTGTACTGCCTGCCGGTATTTTCCTCAATATATACTGCATCCGACTCCAAGCCCTTAAGCTTCACATAGCAAGCAGCCGCGTTTGCCTCCGCATACAGACGAACCACGCTCACAAGCGCCCTGTCCTTTGCCCTTGAGACAGACATCCACGCAGCCACCTCATCCTCAAATGGGCTTGTAAGGCGCCAGTAGGTGCCCTCATTTATAAGCATCTCATACTTCTTAAAGGTCTTGATCTGCTCTCTGATTTCTTCCTTTTCCTCATCCGACAGAAGGGCCGGATTCAGCTCATAGCCAAAGGTTCCTGCCATGGCTGTGATGCCTCTTGTTTTAAGGCTTGTCACTCTGCCGGTCTGATGATTTGGCACTGCCGATACATGCGCTCCCATGGACGATACCGGATAGAAGAATGATGTGCCATACTGTATTCTTGTACGGTTTATGGCATCTGTATTGTCACTGCACCATATCTGTGGACTGTAGTAGAGCATGCCTGCATCAAATCGTCCACCGCCACCGCTGCAGCCCTCAAGAAGTATATCCGGATATCTTGTCACCAGACGCTCCATAAAATCATACACTCCAAGCACGTAGTCGTATGCAAGATTTCCTGCATATACGTCAGCCATGCTTCTGTTCATATCCCACTTCACGTAGTCGATTTTTCCCTGGTCAAACACTGCGCAGATCTGATTGAAAATATTGTCCCTGACTTCTTTTCTCGAAAAGTCTAAAAGAAGCTGGTTTCTTGAGCGTACAGGAAGCTTTCCCGGAATCTGGATAGCCCAGTCAGGATGCTCTCTGTACAGATTACTGTCCTCATTTACCATCTCAGGCTCAATCCATATTCCAAACTTCACACCCTGCGCATGCACTCTGTCGATGAGCTCTGAAAGTGTTCCGCCAAGCTTTTTCTCATTCACAAACCAGTCTCCGAGTGATGAATTATCATCATCTCTCTTTCCAAACCAGCCGTCATCCATGACCACCATATCTATGCCCAGTGATGCGGCCTCCTTTGCAAGATCTACTATCGTATCACCGGTAAAGTCAAAGTAAGCAGCCTCCCAGCTATTGATGAGCACCGGTCTTACCTCATGTGCAAATCTGCTCCTGCACACATGCTCACTGATGCAGGTGTGGTACTGATGGGAAAGCTGTGAGAAACCGTCTGCCGAGTATGACATAATCACCTCAGGCACTGTAAAGGTCTCTCCTGCCGCAAGCGGATATGAAAACAGCTCATCGGAAAGCCCCATTAAAAGGCGTGTCTGGTTAATCTGGTCCTTCTCTGCCTCACATGAGAAGTTGCCACTGTATACAAAAAGCATACCATAGCAGTCTCCTGCATTTTCTGTAGTATCGCGCTGTGCGAGAATAACCGCCGGATTGTACTGGTGGCTTGAGGTTCCTCTGCGGCTTCCGAATGAAAGTGTGCCGTGTCCTAAGTGTGTGCGCTCAAGATTTCGCTCCATGGCATGCTTACCGTAGAATCTGATCACATCATAATCTCCGTAAACCATATCCAGGCAGGCAGCATGAGCCTTTTCAATTGTAATATTCCCACTGCCTGTATTTTTAATGAGCACACTTCTTGTGATGACATCACAAGCCTCGAGCACGCCATAAAGCAGATGCACCTCAACGCCTGCGATATCATCGCCAAGAACTATTTCAAGAGTCTGCGCTTCATCATCAGATGCCCACACTGCCGGAAGTCCCTTTAGAGCGTATTTTCCGTTTCTGATTTCATAACTCTTATAAAGAAGCTCAACACTCTCAGTGCCCTGTTCGTTTTTAATATCAAGCGCAATATTTCTGAAATCGCCTGTGCCAAGAGTCGGATACTCCTGTGGCAGCGTATCAAGCGAATATGTACGGTTCATGCCCGCTGCGTAAGGATTGCCTGAAAAGCCTCTGTCAGCATATGTCAGCACATAGTCCATATCACATGTGCTTTTTGCTCCGTAGTACAGATGCAGCAGATAGCCCAGTCTGTCCACCTGCATCTGATATGTGGTGTGAGCTGTCTGTAAAGTAAAAATTTTCTTGTTTGGATTAAATATAATTGCCATAAAATCACTCCATATCATTGTTAAAATAGTGTTTAAAAATTATCCCTTGATTGCACCGTTTGCAACACCGTTTAATATCTGCTTCTGGCAGATTATATAGAATATAAGTATCGGTATCAAAGCCAGAATATATGATGCAAATGCCAGATTGTAGTTGGTTCCAAACTGTGTCTGGAAATTCAGCTGTGCCAACGGCAGTGTATTCTGTCCTGTTCCTGACATGATGACAAGCGGTGTCATGACATCATTCCATGTACCGAGCGCTGTCAGGATGGCTACTGTCGCATGCATAGGCTTCATCATAGGAAATACAACTCTCCAGTATGTTGTCCATGTGCTTGCGCCATCGATGTCTGCAGCCTCCTCAAGTGCCATAGGGATATTTTTCAAGTATCCACTATATAATAATACATTCATTGGCATGTAAAATACAAGATATAAAATGATAACTCCTGCCCTGTTTCCAAGTCCCACCTGCGCAGTCTGCTTTACAAGAGGCATCATGAGAATTGAGAATGGCACAAACATACCGCTTACAATGTAAAGATATATGAAACGGAAGCTCTTTTTCCTTGCCATGCCTCGTCCGATAACATATCCTGCAATCGAATGGATAAGGATTGCGAGAACAATTGTCACAATAGTGATAAGCAAGCTGTTTCCGAGAGAATGCCAGAAATCAGTCACCTTCATAGCCTCTGTGAAGTTTGAAAAGCTCCACTTTGAAGGAAATGAAAGAGCTCCTGCGACATCATTTGTCATCTCACTCGGTTTCTTGAAGGCAATTATAACAGCCATATACAGCGGGAAAAATACAGTTAAGGTTCCCAATATTAAAACGATGGTAAGTACCCAGTTTGATTTTTGTTTTTTCATTATAACTGCTCCTCCTTCTTATTCATAACGCCCATCTGGAATAGTGAAATAGCCACAATTACAACAAAGAAAATTACTGCGTTTGCACTCTGGAAGCCAAACTGTCCTCCATCCATACCATTTCTGTAAATCAGGTATGAGATTGACTCAGTGCTCTGCGCCGGGCCGCCCTTTGTCAATGACATAATCTGGTCAAATACCATGAGGAAGTTCTTTGTGCTGAGCACCAGATTGATTGTAACAAATGGCATAACGAGTGGAAATGTAACCTTCCAGAACTGCTTCCATTTGCTTGCTCCGTCGAGCATGCTGGCTTCGTAAACATCCTCAGGCACTGTCTGCAGTCCGGATATATAAATGATGGTATTCATGGCAACCGCCTGCCATACCCCGACAATCAGCACACCAATCCATGCATATTTTTCACTCGCCAGAATACTGTTTTGTAAGAAACCGATGTTGAAGGTATTTCCTACTACCGGCAGAATATATGTAAAAATAAAGCTGAAAATGTAACCAATAACCAGTCCGCCAAGGATATTCGGTACGAAATAAACACCTCTTAATGCACTCTTGCCGCGGATATTGCTGTTTAACGCAACTGCCATCACAAGGCTTAATACATTTACAAGTACGGTTCCTGCAATCGCATATTTAAAGGTAAACAGATAGCTCTTTCCGACTCTGGCGTCGGTAAACAGGTCTGTATAGTTTCTAAGTCCGACATAATCATATGAGCCGTAGCCCTTGTAGTTTGTAAAGCTGTAAATCACACCCTTTATCATCGGCAGTGTGTTGAATGCGAAAAATAAAACCACAACAGGTATCACAACTGCCCAGAATGTCTTGTCTCTATTTGACATTTTCTTTTTCATTTTGCATCCTCCTGTTCCTTCTGGTAATCCTGTACTTCACGAATCAGATCTCTGTTGTAACGCTTCCAGTCTGAATCAAATTTCTTTAAGAACTTATCCTTTGCATTGTCGCCTGTGTCAAGCAGATATGTCTGAATCATGGCATCCACGCTCATCTCACTTGGATAATGATGATCCTGATAATCCGACATACGGTTGTCCTTTATATACTCCTGCATATCCTTCAGTGTATCCGGTATTGCGAAATCTCCATCCTTGCAGGCAATTCCGCCCTGGTCATCCAGATATGTCTGAATTGTCTCATCGCTGTACAGATATTCAAGCACCTCGTATGCTGCTTCCTTATTTTTGCAGGCCTTCATAACTGAAAACTGTAAATCTATTCCTGAATTTAACACATTGTCAGCCTCATTATCATTTGCCGGGAAAGTAAATGAACCGATATTCATATCAGGATTAACCGACTTAATCTGAGGAATAGCATAGCTTCCTATCGTGTACATGGCAGATTCACCTCTGGCAAAGGCTGTACATGCGTCATTGTAGCTGTAAGCATATGGATTGTCCTCTGCATAATCAAGTAATGTGCGTATCTTGTCGGCAACCGGAGAATATGCCTCCTCAAATGTCGTATTTCCCATATTTACCTGATTACAGGTGTCTGAATCACAAAGACCTACTGCAAGAGCATTCCACGGTGCCAGACATGTCCATGTATCCTTAAAGCCCAGATACAAAGGAAGTGTTCCGCTTTCCTTTATCTCATCGCACAGTGCTGTAAACTCACTCCAGGTTGTAGGCACCTTCCAGCCATTCTCTGCAAACATATCCTTGTTGTAAAGCACTCCTGCTGCATTTGCGGCGTAAGGAAGTGCATAGGTGCCATCCTTTGGAATGAACTCAAGCTCCTTGTCCATATCCAGATATGCCTCTTTTACAGTGTCCACTACATCCAGATCTGAGATATCCTCAAACAAATCTGCATCCAGGAAATTTGAATAATTGATATCTCCACCTATTGCAATGATATCCGGATAATCCTCACGGATGAAGCGTGTCTTTAAAATAGTCATAGCCTCATTCGGAGATGAGATAGTCAGATGAATATCATCGTGAGTCTCATTAAATTGCTTCTCAATCTTCTCGAAAGCCTTAACAGCCTCCGGCTTATAAGAAACCACCTCAATCTCAGTTTTTCCGTCCGCCCGCTTTTCATTTCCACATCCGGTCAGTCCTGTCGTGCACATTCCGAGTGCCAGCACAACCGCCATAGCCTGACAAATCTTTCTTTTTGCCATATTTTTTCACTCCTTTTCTGTTTTATTTGCTCTTTTTCCTGATAAACTGATTATAACATACCATTATGCATACAATAAATACCTTTATTTTTGCTTTTTTATATCAATATGCTATAAAATATGCTATAATTGCATATAATGTCGCATAAGGGTATATTTATAGTATTAATCAATAAGGAGTGACTCACATGGACAAACTTTCCTTCAATATTTTTCCAAATGTAAATTTCATAGATTTGTGTATGTACCAGTTCGGCCACGAGCAGTGCGAACCGGGACATTCTTTTGGTCCGGCCACAAGAAACCACTATCTATTCCACTATGTACTGTCCGGCACCGGCACTCTGATGGCAGATAATGCAAAGGGCATTACACAAACCTACAACATAAAAAGCGGGCAGGGCTTTCTGATTTTTCCCGGCCAGATAAATACCTATATCGCAGATGACAAACTTCCTTGGGAATACATATGGATTGAGTTTGACGGTCTGCGCGTCAAGGAGGCTCTCACCACAACAGAGCTTACCAAAAATAATCCTGTATATCACACACACTCAAAGGATATCCGCGAAAAGCTTGTTGAGGAAATGCTCTACATCACAAAACACCCCTCAGAATCACCATATCACCTGATTGGGCATATGTACCTTTTTCTGGATTATCTGATGCAGTCAGCCAAATCATCAAAACTCGTTCCGGGTGGGAAAATGAGTGATTTTTATATAAAAGAAGCGATGAATTATATCGAGCAGAATTTTCAGAATGATATCTCAATCGAAGATATTGCCGGAGTCTGCGGCATAAACCGAAGCTATCTGGGCAAAATTTTCAAAAATTCCGTTGGACATTCACCTCAGGAATTTCTCATGAATTATCGTATGATAAAGGCCACAGAGCTTTTAAAGCTGACCTCCTTATCCATCGCAGATGTTGGTTCTGCCGTTGGATACGAAAATCAGCTTCATTTCTCACGCGCCTTTAAAAATATCTACGGAGTGGCTCCGAGGGAGTGGAGGAACGAGCATAAATAAGCTCACTGTTCATCCTTCACAAATTCATTTACATTGTCATGGGTCACCTTCTCATACGGCAGATAAACATACTTTTTATCCTCAAACTTTATGTTTTTCATGCTGCCCCCGGTGGCTGCCAGATAGGCAAGCTGAGCCATAGCCCTTGCCTGTCCCTCCTTGTCATTGTAGACTGTTGCCGCAAGCTTCGACTGCTGCACTGCTTCAAGCCCATCGTCTGTGCCGTCCACTCCAAAAAATGCAGGTACATTCGACTCCGTCACACCAAGCTTTTCGTATGCGTCTATCGCTCCGAGTGCCATTGCATCGTTGTTTGCAATAACCAGCTCTATGCTGTTTTTATACTGACCTATAAGCTGTGTCATACGGTTCTGCGCCTGAGCACGATTCCAGTTTGCTATCTGACAGCTAAGCTTTTCTATCTGAAGACCGTTATTCTTCATGCTCTCTGTCACACTCTCTGTCCTGACAATGGCATCCTGATGTCCCATCTCTCCCTCCAGGATGACGTACTGTATCCTGCCATCACCGTTTTTATCCACACCCGGATTATTCTTTATATAATCGGCAATGAGTTCCCCCTGCATCTGACCTGACTGCTTTGCCTTGGCCCCGACATAGTACAGCTTATCCCAGCGATTTAAATCCTCATCAACCGGCTCCCTGTTAAAGAAAATAATCGGGATGTCATTCTCCATTGCAGCATTTATAATATGCGACAAATCTGTTCTGTCTGCCAGATTAATACACAGCACATTGCAGCCGTCCTCTATCATCTCCTGCACCTGGTCATCCTGTGCACGCTGTGAGCCTGCAGCATCCATGATTGTCATGCTGATATCGTATTTGTCTGTATCAAGACTTGCGCACTCCTTTTTGAAAGTTTCTATCAGCTCCCCGATAAATGTATCTTTCTGGTCATAACAGGTCACGCCTATATATATCTGTTTTTTCTCGTCAACTCTTGTGTTGCTGCACGAGACAAATGACAATATCAGCACAAAACACAGTATCATCATGGTATTTCTTATTCTGCTTCTCATTTATTGTTCCCCCACTACTGGCTGATTGCATACAAAAGCTTCTTGTTTTCTTCATCAAACAGATTTTTTCTGGTAAGAAGCTGGTAAGATACCGGCTTTTCCTCTACTGAATACTTTCTACTGCCACGCAGCATATCGACCAGCCCTACAACACTTTTGTATCCGGCAGCAAATTCATCAGGTGTGATAAGAGCCTCTGTCCAACCCGAATCGAGATAATATATGGCTTCTGTTGAGTTTCCTATCCCATATACCAGTGCACCCTGCAGATTATTATCAGAGGCTTCCTTTGCCGCATCAACCACACTTGCATCATCTATTGCAAGAACTATGTCAACCTTTCTCTGTGACTGCAGATTTATTTTCTCCCCGGTATCCGAAACACCTGATACAGTCCACATCACAACACAGCCGCTCTCCGTGAGAGTATCCTTTATGCCATCAATGCGTTTTTTACAGGCATCGGATTCAGTGTTTTCACAATAGATTCCTATTTTTTTACCTGAAAGTGTTCCGTTGTTGTCAGCAAGAAGCTTTTGTGCCAGTTCCGCACCCATGCTGTACTGATCAAACTCCACTGTATTTAACGACTTAAAGCTCTCGCTTCCCGCCTGGTCTCCGACTACCATTATCGGTGTCTTTTTATTTATCCGGATAAGTGTATTAAGGCTTTTTTCTTCTGTCATTTTTTCTGCTGTCGGCTTGAAAACGACCGCATCAGCTTTTTTGTTTATCTCCTGCTTTATGACATCAATTTCATCTGACATATTGTTCAGATTTTCCTTACTTATCATAACTACATCCACACCATACTCAGAGGCCGCCATTTTCATGCCATATTTAAACGCAGCACTGTGGCTTTCATCCACATCAGCCATCACAACTGCAATACGCTCCGGTTTCTCATTGAGCTTATTGTATGCGATAAAACCTATTCCTATCACAAGTAGTACTCCAAGCAGCAGCTCTGTTATGATGAAGCTTCTCTTATTCTTGCTCATATTTGTCCATTTATTTTTCACTGTCACTCTCACACCTCCCATGCAGCAAGGCAATTGTACTAGCTTCATACTATATGATGCTCCTCAAATTGAAGTCTGTTTTCCTCTGAATAGACAATTGCCGGGATTTTGATCGTCACAACTGTTCCCTCATCAAGCTCACTTTCTATATGCAGGCCATAGCGCTCTCCAAACAGTATCTTTATCCTGTTATTTACATTGACAAGCCCCACTCCCGAGCCCTTCTTGTGAACCCTGTCCGTATTTGTCAGCAAAAGCGGAATTTCATTCTCCGGAATGCCCATTCCGTTGTCTGATACCGTTATGATGATATCCTCTCCCACTTTTTTGCCTCCGACCACTATCTCTCCGAAATCGTCCAGCTCTCTGATTCCGTAATTTAGTGCGTTTTCCAAAATTGGCTGAAGCACCAGCTTCACCGCACAGTAGTCCATTATTTCCTCGTCTACCTCAAAGCTCACCTCAAATTTGTTCTTATAGCGCACCTTCTGAATATTCATGTAGCTTTTTGCGTGCAAAAGCTCATCGCGTACAGTTATTATGGTATGTCCCTTCGACAGACTGATACGGAAAAGCTTTGCAAGCTGCGTAATCATAAACGAGGCTTCTTCGTTTTTGCCCCCCTCTATCATCCATGTGATAGAGTCAAGTGTATTGTACAAAAAATGCGGATTAATCTGGCTTTGAAGTACATCAAGCTCGCTCTTTCGCCTCTCGTTCTGCTCCCATACAACCTTTTTCATAAGCTCATTGTTCTGCTTATATGAATTGCGTATAGAGTATCCCAGATGCCGTATCTCTGAGGAACCACCTACATAAATATCTGCTTCATTGCCATTCTCATACCTTTTCACAGAATCATCCAGCTTCATTATCGGCTTTGAAATATGTATAGATATCACTCTGTTTATCCACACAAACATCATAGCCATAATAATCATTATAACAAAAACAAACTGCTTCACATCCGCCATCTTATTGGTAAATATGGAGTATGGCATCACACATACAAGCTTCCAGCCTGTGTAGCTGATTGTATCTACCATAATCTTACGATGCACTCCATTCAGATAATCATCATATATACTGTTTTGCGACTTTGCCGCAACCTCGCTGTTTTCCGGAACATCTCCATCAAACTGTATCTGATGCGGATGGTAAATAATATTGCCCTTTGCATCACACAGATAATAATACTGTCCTTTTCCCGAAGTATTTATCCTCTCAAGCATCCTTGATACACTCGAATAATCCATGTCCACAAGCAGCACACCCATCTGTGATTCTGAACCGGAAGTCAGCTCCACGGCACGGCTTGATGATATGACCAGATGATATCTCATGGAACCATCGTCAAACAGATTCTGTACATGAGGTGTTGAAAAATGTATATTTTCCATGCGCTCCATAGCTTCTATGAACCAGTCCTGTTTTGTCACATCCGGGTCCTCCTTCTGGGACACGACAGGCTCTGCAGCTATAAGGCTTCCATACTGATTATACATGGCAATACTGCGCAGATATTCCTTGTTTGATTCATAGAGAAGGCTCATGCCATCGTGTATGGTGTCAGACTGCTTTAAAATATCATTCTCCTTTATTACATAATAATACGCCGCATCCGAAACCTGCCTCATATTGACCAGATAGCTTTCCACACTGTCTATTGTCTGGTCCATCACCTTATGATTGCTCTCTATGATACTGTCCTGCGATGCATCGGCAAATTTTATATACATCACCACAACTGTGACAAGCATTATTGCAAGCGACAGCAGTGAGAATGAGAGCATTATTATGGATTGTATATTGCCTGGTTTATACCTTATTCTTCTCATACTCTGTCCTGTACCTGGATGGGGAAACCCCATACTTTCTCTTAAAAACATAACTGAAATAGTTCGGATCCGCATAGCCTACATTCTGGGCTATGACATAGCTCTTGTCGTCTGTCTCCACAAGCATTCTGGCAGCCTTGTCCATTCTGTAATCAGTCAGATACTCCACAAACGAGCTGCCGGTTTCCTTCTTGAACAGACTTGAAAAATACGAGTTAGATACTCCTAATTCCTTACATGTATCGTCAAGTCCAAGGTCCATACTTCTGTAATTCCTGTGCACATAATCCTTTGCACTGTCTATGAGTGACTTCTTGGAGTTGTATCTGGCATCAGCCATATCGTCGTGCAGCCTGCTTGAAAAATCCAAAAGCCACTGCTTGAGCACTACCGGCTCAAAATTGGAGAGCTCATTATAAAGCCTGCCTACACTTCCAGATATTTCCTGCGCATTTAGCTCATTATTGCTCATGAAGTGATAAAGCTCACTGATCAGCTCCATTACTGCCACATGGTAGTTCTCAAGTGACTGCTGCGACATAAAATTGTGCTGCATATACGCTTCAACAGCCTGTCCCACATCCTCTATCTTGCCGATACAAATCATTTTAAATAAATATGACAGCTCATTTCCCTCATCGCCATCCTTTGATATACGTCGCTGTGGCTCAACCTCTGTCATGTTTATTGCCCTGTTGCTGCCATAAAGCACCCTGTAAGATACTGCCTCCCTCGCACTCTGATAAGAGCTCACCAGCTCCTGTACATTTTCGCACACCTGTCCGATTCCGACCGTCACCTTTGCCCCCATTACATGATTTACATATTTGCAGAATCTGTCGCACTCATCTGTCAGCTCAGAGATATCCTCCTGCTGCACAAGCTGGGCTATCATGACCGTATCACCGAGATAGTTAAAAATCCTGCCATTCCAGCTCTCCTTTAAATCAGCCTGTGCCTGTCTCTCTACCGACACTGCAAGCAGTCTTATATCCATGCCCTGCGGCATCTGACTTGCGGAGGTATGTATGATAATACAGCAGTAATATGGTCCCTCAAGCACAATCTTATAGTCACGCATGTACCTGCCCAGCTCATTTTCCGGTATGCGTCCCTCGATAAGTGTCGTGTAAAAATTTGACTGCAAAACAGGCAGCGATGCTGCATAATACTGCTTCAATATGTCTGTGTTTTTCTTCTCATTCAGCTCATCATCCAGCTTTGTCTTAAGCTTTTTGAATACCTCTGTGATTTCAGCCAGATTGAGTGGCTTTAGAATATACTCCTCTATCTCGAGATGTACTGCCTCCTTTGCATACTCAAAATCGTCGAAGCCTGTGAAAAGCAAGAGCTTCGTCGCAGGAAACCTCTGCCTGATGTTACTGCACAGCTCAAGTCCGTCCATGTAAGGCATACGTATGTCAGTCATCACAACATCCGGCTGCATGTCCTCCATCATCTCAAGCGCCTTGAAGCCATTTCCCGCATGTCCTACCACATGAAAACCAATCTGCTCCCAGGATACCTTTCTCTCGATTACCTCTATTACATCCTCTTCGTCATCAACCAGTAATAATGTATACATTTTATATCTTCTCCCTGCTATACCGGGTAACTATTCTGAATAGTTACTCTGTTTATACTATATTATACCACATCTGATAAATTCTTTTGTAGCTTTACATAAACAAAAGTGTAATTGTTAAAGCAAAAAGCAGAGATGCCACCCTGACATCTCTGCTAATCATTTTGGAAGTATGAAAAAGAATTTTTCTTGTAATATTATTTCTTCTGAACGTATTTCAGACAGTCAAGTGTAACTGCTACAAGAATGATAATTCCTGAGAATACGAACTGAAGGTTTGTATCAATACCAAGAATGGTAAGTGAGTAGGTAAGTGATGTGAAGATAAGAACACCAGTTACAACACCGGAGATCTTACCGATACCACCTGTGAATGAAACACCACCAACAACGCAGGCTGCTATGGCGTCCATATCCCAGCCCTGTCCATAAGCTGCACTACCTGAACCAACCATTCTGTTACACTCAAGCCATGATCCGAATCCGTAAAGGATACCGGCAAGGATGAATGCGCCAAGTGTTACCTTGAAAACTGATATACCTGAAACTGCTGCTGCCTCTGGGTTTCCACCTACAGCGTACAGATTCTTACCAAATGTAGTCTTGTTCCAGATGAACCATACTACTACGATTGCAACTACTGCCCAAATGATAATAGTTGGGAAGTTTCCTATTGTTGGGATGAACATATTTGGTATTGCTGAATCAATAGCACCAAACGAAACACCCTTTGTCGCATATGTTACAAGTCCGAAGATGATCAGCATGTTCGCCATTGTTGAAATGAACGGATGCATCTTGTACTTCGCCATGAAGAAACCTGCAATACTTGAAAATACTGTTGTGAGGATAATACATGCAACAAGTGCAAATAGTGCTTTTCCTACAACCGGCATACTTGAGAAATCAAATATGTGTCCAAACACACCACCTGTATTTGCACCATTGTGCATGATAATGGTAGCTGTAACCATACCCATACCAACCATACGTCCAATCGAAAGATCGGTACCGGTCAGGAGGATAAGTCCCGCAACGCCGAGTGCCAGGAACATTCTAGGTGATGCCTGCTGAAGTATGTTCAGTATATTGGTAACTGTGAGGAGCTGTGTGTTCTTCACAATTGGAGTGATGATACAAAGTGCAATGAATATCAACACGATTACTATATACAGACCGTTCTTGTAAAGGAACTGTGTTGTGTTGAATGTGTACTTGTAATTCTCAAATTTCTGTGCTCTGCTCTGCATGAATGTGTACTTGGACATTCTAAGGAGATCTATCAGATGATACTTGTGTGAAAATGCATCATGCTTTCTGTCCTTAATCTCCTGAAGTCTTGACTCATGTGTCATCTGTGCATCAAAGAGCTTGTTCTTGTATACATATTTCTCGTCCTTGATCTCCTCCGGATCAGAGAGTTTTGCAAGTGTCTGCTCATGCTCTGTCTTGAGTGTTGCCTTTACTCTCTCATAGGACTCATTTTCTGCTGCCTTCTCAGTCTCGCAGCTTGCCACTACTTTGCTGTAGTACTCGCTGTCATAATGCTCCTTAAGGTATCCCTCTGCGTCAGCGATAAGCTTTGCAACCTTATCCTTATTGGCTGCCTCAACTGCCTTTGCCTTCTCCAGGGCTGCCTTATCCTTTGCGATTATGCTATCCTTTTCTTCCTTTGATAAATTCTTATCTTCCTTTGCGATAGCTATATGGTTCTTCAAACTACGAACCTTGTCAGATCCATCAACTCGAAGTTCATCGATCTGAGCCTGTATCTTTCCAACATATTCATCAATCGGCTTGAGGAGTTTTTCCTCTGCATCAGCCGAAAGGATCATATTTTTATCTGCCATATCCATGCTCCTCTCTATTACAAATATTTAGCACTAAGTCTTAACAATTCTTCCTGATTAGTCTCCTTGGTATTTACAATTCCGGCAAGGTGTCCATTTGACATAACACCTATACGGTTTGTGATACCCAGGATCTCCGGCATCTCAGAGGAGACAACTATGATAGTCTTGCCCTGCTTTGCCATGTTGATTATAAGTTCATATATTTCATACTTAGCTCCTACATCGATACCTCTTGTAGGATCATCCATCATGAATACATTTGGTGAACGCTCAAGCCATTTTCCGAAGATAACCTTCTGCTGATTACCACCGGACAGGTTGGCGATCATATCGTCAGGTCCCATACACTTGGTGTGCATGACCTTGATCTCCTCAGCTGTGGCACGAACCATGCTGTCATGTGACAGTGCCACGCCGCTCTTGTAGTGGTTCATATTTGCAATGGTGGTATTGAAGGTGATATCTGCCTTGAGGAAGAGACCATTTGCCTTTCTCTCCTCAGTGATGAGGGCAAATCCGTGATCCATAGCATCCTTTGGACCGGTGAAGTTCATGATCTTGCCACCATACATTACATTTCCTGCTGCTCTTGTACGAATACCAAATATAGTTTCCAGGAGCTCTGTACGACCTGCGCCAACCAGACCATAGAGACCGAATATCTCACCCTTCTTCACATCAAATGTGATGTTCTGGAGCTTCGGTGCATACTTTGTGGAGAGTCCCTGTACTGAGAGGATCGTCTCACCCGGCGTATTGTCGACCGGTGGGAATCTGTTATCAAGTGAACGACCAACCATGGCTGATATAAGCTCATTCATGTTGGTGTCCTTGCTGTCCTTGGTCATAACCAGGTTGCCGTCACGCAGAACCGAAATCTGGTCACAAATTTCAAAAATTTCGTCCATCTTATGTGAGATGTATATCAGCGCAATGCCCTGTTCTTTCAGCATGCGCATCATCTCAAAGAGTTTATTCACTTCCTGCACCGTCAGCGAAGAAGTCGGCTCATCCAGAACGATGACCTGGGCATTGTAAGAGATGGCTTTGGCAATTTCACACATCTGCCGCTGCGAAACCGACATATTGCGCATGGGCTGAGTCAGATTG
>ENA-OPLM01000156-OPLM01000156.1-human-gut-metagenome-genome-assembly--contig:-NODE-156-length-15374-cov-2.819505_pt1 | contig 15374 bp, 16 predicted proteins | sample MGYA00241444_ERZ501720 | MGnify/ENA primary metagenome ERZ501720 (study PRJEB25962, sample SAMEA2042194) | human gut metagenome | biome: human gut; feature: human-associated habitat; material: faeces...
TAAGAGACTTCCCAACCGCTTGATTAAGAAGTCTTTTAGAGCATACAACACCTGCTGCCAGCTTGTACTTGGCATACTGTCTTACAGCAAAGTGATCCGGATTCTGTTCTGCCAGTTCATCAAACATCATATCCACCGGATTCTTGAATTCCTCATCATCCTCACGGACTTCCATTGCATTGATCATTTCAAGCAGTGTTGAAAAATTCTGTTCCTCTTCCGGTGCCTCATAATGAATATATCCAATCAACGCAGTATAAAGCAGCGTCTCCGCTTTGAGCCAGAAATCATCCCCGCCTTTGCTCTCCCCTTTTGTATTGGCGATCAGCGTTGTCACCAGTTTCAGAATATCCTTCTCAGAATGGAGATAGGCGAAAGGGTTATAGTGCATTGATTTTGAAAAGTTGATGGTATTAAATATCTTCATCCGGTACCCGTTCTTATAAAGGGCATTTCCCACTTCATTGACCAGACCTCCCTTCGGATCCGTCACCACATAGGATGAATGCATCTGTAAAAGGTTCGGTTTTATGAAAAACCGTGTCTTACCTGAACCGGATCCACCAACTACCAGAACATTCTTATTTCTGGCATATTTCGGAATCTTCGGTCTGCTGCTCATGGTAATCCTCTCAGACTGTGACAGAATCACATTGTTTGCAAACACAGGATCCTCAAATGGCTCAATATCCGCATGTCTGCCCCATCTGGCAGAACCATATTCCTCATTGTGCCGGAACTTCTTAGCGTTCTTTCCTTTCAGGTATACTGCAAGCCTGAGTGCTGCCCCGCAGGCAATTCCCACCAGCAGATCACCCGGATAAAGGCTCGGCAGAGGATTAGAAAAAGCCGTTGCAAATACACCATCAAGGACCAGACTCTGAACCTTTTCCGATGCATTTGCTCCGGCTGCAATTCTCCATGCCTCACCAAGATTTGTTGCAAGCAATCCCAGAATGATATAGGGGATATTCAGGATCAGCTGCTTTTTCAACTGTTTTGTATTCATCGCGACCTCTCCTTCTTTTTCTCTGCTACCTTCTTCGGGATTGCCGCCACAATCTCCTTGAATTTCTTAAGTTTCTCCAGAACACTGGTCTTCTCTACGGAAGGCTTCTTGACCTGTTTTGCAGAATAATCCTGTAAAATCCTTGTGATGGCATCTGTATCTTTTGCCTTGAAAAAGACTGTATATACTGGTGGACTTGCCTCTTTATCTTTTACAACCGCAAAATCAACTCCGTATTTCTTTGCGATTTTTTGAAAATCTTTCAGACCTTCATCTGCTAAAGGAATAGAAGAAACTCCCTGTCCCTGCCTGATCAATGTTTTCACTGACTGCTTGCCGGTTGTTGGATGGATCTTATTAACTGCTGCTTTCCCAGCAGCCTTCACAGGGGCTTGTACTGCCTCTCTTAATCCCTTCATAAGCTGATCAAGTTCCGGTTTTAACATTTTGATTGCTATATTCACAGATTTGTTGGCAATCTCCCTGTCAACTTCTTCATGAACCAGTTTTCTCACTCCTTTCCATCAAAAAAACAGCCCGAAGGCTGTATCCACAAAGTTACTGTTCTTTTTTATTCTTATCCACACCGAGGACTCCCCTCATAGTGGATGAAGCTACATGAAAACGGTTGGCTATTGCTATATCTGTAAGCACCGTATCGTCAACCGCTGAACCACAAACCACGAGAATTCTGGATCTTCTTAACATATCTTCTGACATATCCATATAATCCTTGTACTCATCTGCATTACTGGTATCAATTACCTCCGGCAATGATAAAAGCGGACAGATTGGTGTGTAGCCTGCTTCATATAATTTTCTGCAATATCGTTTTGCAGACCTTTTGGCTCTGCTCCTGTCTGCACTCCAGGCAGATGTTACATAAGCCCACGGTTTGTTATTCATCTGCCGCCTCCTATCCCAGCTGGTATGCCTGAATTCTGTATTTTCCAAGTGCAAGCATTGTCATCCTGCTTTTCAAAGCTGCAATCACATCCGCAATATCCTCATCATCAATCGCCTGTAATCCATTACAGGACTTCATGACCAGATACCCGGACGGAAGGTATGCCTCCCCGTCAATGACCAGCTTTCTGCTTGCGTCATAGATTAGAATATAATCTGATTTTCCAATCATTACTGACGCACTGTTATTTCCAAATCCATCAAGGATCCTTAATGCTTCCATGGTACTGATATAATTCACCTTCTGTTCGCCGTCTACATAAATTGCCCCATCAGAAGGCATACTGTCACATCCGATTGCACAAACCAGTCCTTCCAGGTTTTCTGCAATCTTCTCAACATATGCCATGATTTTCTCCATATCCATCTTTGTCTCTCCTCTGCTATATTTTTCCTTCTGCCATATCGTGATTAACCTCTGCACGATAATAGCTGTCTATTGTTGCCGGTGCGTTATACAGTGCTGCCAGCATATACTGCTTGATGCTCCTGATCTTGGTAGTGTTTTCCTGCATACAGTTCATAACATAGCGTATATGCTCCATGTTCAGCTTCATGAACCGCCCCTTTACCACATTTACTGACTTCACATCCCCGGCAATACAAATGGTCTTTCTTTTGGAACACACAACATCCAGAATAAGCTCCATGATACCGTCTATCATTTCTCTGTCATATGGATAATCCTGTTTCAATGCCTCAATATTGAGCTGTTCCATGAAATATTTCTCATATCCCATCCTATCCTCATCCTCTGATAAGATAGGATTAGTATTATTAAAATCAGTATTATTGTTATAAGTATAATTAGGCTGTAAATTATACAGGTCCTGACCTGTAACTTTTACTGGTGGTGAACTGTAATTTTTACTGGTCCTGACCTGCAAATTCTGCTGGTCTATGAAATTCTTTACATAGATCAGTGCCGGCTTGCCAAACCCCTGCCGGATTCTTTCGATCAGACCAAACTCTTCCAGCTCCGTCAGATACTTGATTGCTGATTTTTCTGCACAGTTCATTGCCTGTCTTATAGTTGTCAGGGTGAAAATGATATACACTCTTCCCTCATCATCAATCCAGCCGTTTTCCATTGACAGAGATACCCTGTCCAATAAAAGACCGTAAAGGACCTTTCCCTCTGTGGAAATATTCTGGAACCGGTTATCTGTAAACAGCACCTTGGGAATCCGGTAAAATGCAAACTGCTGTGACTGTGCCCCATAGAAATAATCAAATGCCATTTCCTGTTTCCTTTTTCTTTCTCATGTCTTCCACCAGCTTTTTATAGCATGGAAAACAGAACGATTTATCATGACCATACGGACACTCATGGCTGCAATTCTGCGGATGACTTATAGGTGGTCTTCCACCAATTCCGCTGTAACTCTTTCCATTCTGTCTGCTTGTATCCTTATGTGCTCCTGCCACTGTAATCACCATTCCTTCCCATCAAAAAAGTGCCAGTCCCGTGGCAATCACCACAGGCTGACACAATCCTATTTTTTATAATACTTCTCTGCCTTTTGTTTTTGCTGCTTTTTCCGCAGCATCCTTTACCGGAGGCTTTGCAGCTGCTTCCTTCTGCTTATCCTTCAGATCTTTTAATACGGATCCTTTCTCTTCTGATTTTTCATCAATCTCCGTTTTCTTTTCCTGCTGTCTTGCCTCAAACTTCTCTGCAAGTTCAAAGACATGATCCTTGGAATCGTAATGGTAGACATTATCAGAAAGTCTTTCCTCCGGGCTTACCTCCTTGGCATTCACATCCTTTACCATATCCCTGAGCGCATCAGCTGTCATGTCTCCATTATCGGGAACCAAAAGGATCTCATTGATGGAAGACGGAAGCACAAAGAAATCTCCGCCAACTCTTTCTGCTGCCTGATCCATGAAATCCTGATAGGCAATTACTCCCGCTCCGGAATTCTTATCAGGGACTGTTGCAACGTACATAGTTTCCTCCGCATCATCCGGAATTCCAAACATCTCATATACTTCCGGTCCCATCATTTCCTTCATGACCTCATTCATTCCCATGATCACTACCGGTCTGATCTCCGGTGAATTCTCCAAAGCATCTGCCCTGAGCTGTTCATGGGAAACCCCCATACGATCCATCAGATTGTTGGTGACCAGAATAGATGCACGTCCATCTTCGCTGCTCTCCATCACAAAACGATATACAACTGCCAGATCTTCCATTCTGTCATGCGGTACGTTGGCAAGCAGATCAGCGTTTGCATCCGCTGAAATGACTTCCACAGAAAGCTTCTCTTTCATGTTCTCATAATCCATAAGAGCACTTACATCAATAGCAGGGGCTCTGTCAAGACCATCAGCAATGACCATTGTTGCACTGGCAAGCACTCCGGCATAATCATCCGTGTGCTCATAGCTTGCAAAGGCATTCTCAATATTGAAATTGACACCCACATTGCTGCCTTCCGGAACAACCGACATAGCTTCATAATTCTGATTTGTCTTCTCCACATTATTGAAGCTGATCCTTACATCATCATAGCCTCTCTCATAGAGCTTTTCTTTGATATCCTCTGCAAATTCCTGCTTAAATGTTTCGTAATTCATAGTTTTCCTCTCTTTCTCACCAGAAACCATAAAATCCATAACCCTGTATTCATCCGGGATGTTCTCACGGTCTCCATCGTAATATTCTGTAAAAGATTCCTGTGTATCTCTCACATATCCATAATCTGTAAACTGTCCCATTTCGTTAATGGCCACATCTCTGCCGTAGGTCTCATAATCAATGTAATCAGCAAGACAATCCGGAACTTCCATCATACCGAGTTCTTCGATATAGTAATGTCCCAGATCAGCATTGCTTTCTACTCCCGGATAGATTTCATACTTATCCAGGTTATCAATAAGATTGATCACATCTTTAATGCTGCCTGTATAATCACTGATCTGCATTGCCGCCTGAAAATGGTTATAATCATGATCATCCAGCTCATCGAGCTTGGAAGCCAGATAATTGAGTTCATCCAGGTTTTCATATTCTCCCAGCTTTTCATACAGCCCATCAACATAACAGTCATAATCACTAATGAACCATTCTTCATAAGGATTACCGAAATCATCTTTTGAGCCGATTCCAATTCGTTCAAATACTTTTTGCAGTTCTTCTGATGTGGTGGGAAACTTCACCCATTCGCCGACCAGCTCACCCTCGTTGTATTTTCCAAGATTGGTGATGAAGGCTTCAAACGGACAGTCATGGTCATATTCATATGCCATGCAATTTCCTCCTGATTTTATTATTCAGGTCGTCACCTGATTTTGGCATCAAAAAAGCGCCATACCCATCACCGATCCGGTAATGAGCTGACGCTTCATTCTTGATCCATATTCTTTTGCAAAAGAGAAACAAATGACTGACCGCTCTCGCGTTTCATGTCTCATTTGTCTATGATAATATTATCACACCCCTATTCAGAAAAAAAGAGTCAAAATAGTAGTCAAACCGTAGTCATTTGTAACAAAATAGTAGTCAAACCGTAGTCGTTCGTCGCAGTTATTCATTTTCCTTAGCTTTTATTCCCTTCCACGATATCAGACCTAGTATCACAGTAACTGCAAAACATATTATCATAACTGTATTTCTCTGAATTTCTGTATCATATGCTTTCCAGCCTGCACCTATTATTGCAACTGCCATACTTACAAAGATTGTAAAAATAATTCTTCCTGCTAAGAACGCATGTTGTAAAATCATTGATACGATGAATATTACAAAAGCCACTGTAATGTAGACAGCCACATGCCACTCTCTTGTATAAGTAAGCATATAGAATAATAATGATGCCAATCCTGAGCTTAATACATCAAATCTCCTTAGCAGAAATAATAAGCATGATAACACTGCACCAATCAATCCACCTATGACGGTTGCAAATGTCCCCGCCAGTTCGGCATCTAATTTTGCATTTTCTTTTTTCCGTGCTTCATAATAATATTCATCTTCATACATAACCGAATACCTCCCAGCCTTACATACAATTATCAAATGTTTCCTTTTTCTTTTTCATTTTTTACTTTATATGCTATAAGATTCAGTACATAATCAGGGACCTCGCTCACACCCCGTTCCCAGTCCTGCATCGTTCTATACGGAATTCCAAGCCATTCAGCAAATTCTTTTCTGTTCATATTTGTCTGTTCACGGACCTTTACACACATAGCAGACATTCTTTTCTTCCTTCCTTCTTTATCAGCCTTTTCATTTTCAATTACCACTCCATCAGGTAATATAAAATCATAATTTTCAAAATTGCTCATATCTGCCTCCATATACGGAATCCGTGTCTATTTGTTAATTTGATTATATACACGAAATCCGTATACGTCAAGTCATTATTTGCCACTTACAGCAAACTGGGGATAATCATGGTTAACCTCTGCCTGATAATAACCACTGATTGTACTTGGTGCATTGAACAATGTTGCCAGCAGATATTTCTTGATGTTATGCACTTTTGTGGTATTTGATTTCATACATCCCATTGCATATTCAATATGCGAACTGGTCAGTTTCAGAAATTTACTTCTGACCAGCTCTGCCGGATATTTATTGGATGCCACTACAATTTCATTGTTCCTGCATAACACTGTTTCCAAAATCAAATCAAAGATGCCATTAAGTAACTCTTTGTCAAACGGATATCTCTCTAACAGAATATCCAGATCAATATTATCTCTGATAAGTTCTGCATATGCTTGTACGTCGGATCCTATCTCATCATTTCCGGATACGATAAGATAAGATTCAGTATTACTTAACTCAGTATTATTTATATTATTCTTATTAGTGTGAATATTTTTCACTTCTGGAAGTGTAATTTCTTCACTTCTAGACATGGCATTTTTACACTTCAAGACATGTAAATTCTTCACTTCTGAAACTGCCACTTTTTGCACAGAAGTGAAATTTCTACACTTCTGAACATCCTGCACCATAAACTGTTTTAGATAAATCATGGTTGGTTTTCCCTGCCCCTGACGCTTCTTTTCAATCAAACCTATACCAGCATCAGTGTCCAATTCTTTCATTATGGATATTGCCTTTTTGTTACTGCATCCCAGAGCCTCCATGATATCTTCAAGCGAATAATATATGTAAGCTTTCCCTTCATCGTCCATCCACTGATTTTTCATAGATAGTGACATCCTATCCAGCATCAGCCCGTACAACACCTTTGCCTCCACTGATATTTTTTTGAAATAATCTTCGGTAAATAATAACTTCGGTATCTTATAAAATGAAAACTGATCCGCTTCCTTTCCATAGAAATAGGATAGTCTTATTCTGTCTTCCATTTGAATCTCCTTCCTGTTCCAGAAGTGCCATTTCTACACTTCTGAAACATCATAATTATATTTCTACTCTGACTGTATCTGATCTGCACTCCACTGTTCCAATAGCTGAATGATTATATTTTCACGTTCTTTCGTTGAATACTGCGGTGGAAAATATTTATCCAGTTTCTTTGCTGAAAAAGATAACTTTGATTCCTTGCTCTTCTTCGGTAATGCATCATTCATTATAGAAATGACACTGAATTGTGTTACATTGGATAAGTTAGGATAATTCTTCAATGCTTCAACCTGTACCGGCTTCAAAAATCCATTTTCCTTAAAATATTCATATACCCATTTCTGTACCTGTTCATCAAGATATGAAAGATCAACTGCCATTGAGATAGTTATTTTCTTTATATCAATACATTCCATTATTTCAGGTATCAAATCTGTAAGACGAACATACTTCTGCACTTGTCTTGCTTTTAATCCTACCTGTTCTCCCACTATAGATGCTGTTTTCTTTCCCGACTTGTCGCACTCAGTGCCACAAGTTCCATCTATATCAACTCTTGCCCCCTGTCTCCTCATAGCATCCATCTTCATTTTCAAGCTAAATGCCCTTTCACTCGGAAGTATCTCTTCCCTCTGAATATTGGCATCCACCATTTTTATAATGGCTTCATCATCAGACATTTCCTTCACGATTGCCGGAATCTTTTGTAATCCTACAATCCCAGCCGCATGTAAACGCCTGTGACCAGAAATCATTTCATAATTTCCGCTCTGATCAGGTCTTACAATTACTGGATTCAGGATGCCATTTTCCCTGATACTATCAACCAAAGTGTCCATCTTTTCATCATCCAGCACCTTAAACGGATGGTTCGGAAACGCATGAATTCTTCTAATCTCTATTTCCTGAGTACCGGCAATCTCCGGTACTCCCAATAATTCATCTACTGACTGTAATTTAATCTTTCCTGCTACTCTGCTTGCCATAATTACTCTGCCTCCTTCAATACTTCCTTAGTTAATGCCATATAAGCAAATGCCGCTTTACCCTTTGGATCATAGGAATAGATGCTTCCGCCCTCCACACTGACCTCTGATGCCCTGACTGACATCGGTATCTCTGTTCCAAATACCTTGATTGATGCAGAATATGTATCATACACCATCAGGGAAATATCCCTGGCATAATTAGTTCTGTTATCAACCATAGTTAGAAGAATTCCTTCAATCTTGAGCTTTGGATTCAGCTGCTTCTTTACCCTTCCGATTGTCTTTATCAGCTGCTGTAAGCCTTTGACCGGAAGATATGCTGCCTGCACGGGTATCAGTACAGAATCTGCACATGCCAATGCGTTAATCGTCATCATTCCAAGAGAAGGCATACAATCAATTATGATGTAATCATAAAATTCCCTCAGCCTGTCTACCATAGATTTCAGGATCAGTTCCCTGCTCATGGCATTTACCAAAGACACCTCTATCGCTGATAATTCAATGTTGGCAGGGATAAGGTCCACACCTTCCTTATGGTGTAAGATAGTCTTTTCTATATTCAGTTTTTCATCATTCACAATGTTCATCATCAGTGTTGCCAGAGAATACTCCATTTCATCCGGCTCCTCATAACCTAAGCTGATTGTAAGACTTCCCTGTGGATCTGCGTCTATCAGAAGCACTTTCTTTCCTTCCTTTGCCAATCCTATTCCAAGATTCACACATGATACTGTTTTACCTACTCCACCTTTTTGATTTGATACTGCTATTACTCTGCACATAATCCGTTCCTCCTTTATTCATCCCAATATTTGTTCATATTTAATTTCAACATTTCCAAAATTTCACGCCTCATCTGCTCTGCCGTGTAACTGACAGGAAAAAATCTGTGAAGCTGCTCCGTTTTGAATACTACGCGGTCTATCTCTTTTTGCTTAATTTCACTTAGGATATCTTCCATATCCCTTACTGTAAGGTTCCCATCCGAACTTAATTTCTTTATACGGAGTGCCTGGGAAAGTGATGGTGTGCACTGAGCAAATTCCATTGCATCCAGCATTTCCTTTTGCTCCTTCTTTTTCAGAAATGACAACTGAACTGCCGGAGTAAATCCCATGCTTCCGTCATCCACCTTTTCAAGCATTTCAGGAATAAGTTCCGTTATTTTTATATACCTCTGAACCTGCTTGGGGCTGTCTCCGCATTCTTCTCCAATGAGCTCAATGCTTTTCTTTCCCAAATTATGGTCTACCTGACCACATTTTCTTCTTCCTGCCTTCCTTTTGATTGCTTCATACTTCATTTTGTAAGCAAATGCTTTTTCGCTTGGACTAATCATTTCCCGTTGTAAATTTGAATCAACCATAGATACAACCGCTTCGTCATCTTTTAATACACGAATGATCACAGGTACCTTACGATAACCGATCTTTTCAGCTGCAAATTTTCTTCTGTGACCCGATATGATCTCATAAGTTCCATCCTGCCTCGGTCTGACTATCAGAGGATTTAATATTCCATACTTCTTAATGCTCTCCTGTAATTCAATCATCTGACTGTCCGCCTGAACCTTGAATGGATGGTTTACAAATCCCCGAAGTCTTTCCAGCTCAATCTCTACAACTCTTTCATCCTGATTCTGCAATTCCTTCTTTTCTTCCATAGGCAATTTCCTTTCCCTGAACGCAAAAAAGCCCGTCCAGAATAGATTGTATTTCTCTAATCTGAACGGACTCTTCCGACAGGCCTGATATCACAGACAAGAATATCGTGTTTTGTTTCACTGCTTTTCCTAATTTTACACCCCAAAGCTCATCCTACACTGTAGTTAATCCCTCTAGGTGACAGACCGGAAAATATGAATCGGTGACAAGCATCCATCCCCGCTGACAAAATCAGTATATTTAACCCTGTTTCGCTGACAAATTTGTCACTGAAATTGCAATTCTGCATGAAAAAAGCGGCAATGAAACTATCTTCATTACCGCTAAAAATGAGCGTCTCCTATAGGAATCGAACCTACAATAGAGTCTTAGGAGGACCCCGTTATATCCATTTAACTAAGGAGACAAATGCCGTATTTTCGGGCTTTTCAGCTCTTTTGGCTCCGGCTGCCATATCTATGAATTCAATCACTCTTGTGATGAATTTCCATTGTATCTTATTTTGACATTCAGATCAATCCCTGTTGGAATCGAACTCTGACTTATCACTTCTCAACTTCCATAAGTCTCAACCATGATTGAACCTTAGGAGGCGCTTGTTATATCCATTTAACTACGAGAACAAATGTATATTACAAACAAATACTACCCTGCATCCAGATGTTTCCTTTGAAACGTCTGCCAACCATCGGCTCACCGATGAGGTCATTTTTGTTTATACACACGCTAAATATTATATCATTACATGATACTTTTATGCAATATATTTTTTCATTTGTAATGATATTTTTTTCTTCTGTGAACTCAATAATATCTCCCAGCACGCTGTACTGGTCACTTTCGATGCCATATGGCATGAAATATGTTGTTACGATTGAAAGAATATCCTCGTTTTGGATTCTTCTCGTAATGGATGAGTATAAATCTATATCTTCCATTGTGAGGCTTTCCATAGCGCCCTCATCGCCATCCCTGGCCTCTGCAATCAGCTGCTTTCTATCTTTTTTGTCTGAATCAACTGTATTTAATGTTTTAGCCTTTTTTTGTTTCATTGGTAGCAAAATACAGCCATCAACTGATAGTCCTGAGAGCACTGCTCCCTTTGCCCTTACCTCTCTGTTTATGTGTGCCTTCTCTGACAGATAGTCACACACGTTCTGCAGATAAAATATAAGTGTTACGCCGAGATTAGGGTCATCACATACGCCTGCATATGATTCCTTCTCTGAGTGCTTTTCGATATCTATTATCTCATTTGTAGTCTTTTCGCTTCCCGTGAAATACGGATAGTAATAATCTATGTCAAAGCTATCATCGTCATTGTATATTCCTCTGACTGTAATTCCCATATTGGGTGCCACATCACATGACAGCTCGGCAAATTCATTGCCCTCGGAATCCTTTGTTACCTTTAGTTTTTCCGGCTTATCAATTATATTGTTAATTACCTCGTTTAACTGTTTCTTTGTTATATCTGAAAATCCTATTGCTCTGAGGAATTGGTGCATTACTTATTTCTCTTTTCTTTAAATTACCTGAAGAATTGAAATGTTTTTATCAAGCATGAGATTCAATCTGTTGTGAAGCATCAATTTGCCATCATTTTCATTTCCAAAAATCATGATAATAGGATTCTCCGGATCTACTGTCTGGGAAACTACTACTCCCTCTTCTTCAGCATTGGTCTTTACTGTTGTACCGACAGGATATCTGGCTATTGATGATAGCAGGCACTTAATAATTTTGTTATCATATCTGCCGCCATCATTTTCCTTTATCTGATTTATGGCTTCCTGCACACAAATGCGCTTACACTCCATACCGCTTATCAGCGAATCAAACGCATCACATGCCTGAATTATTCTGCATTCCAGTTCTTTATTCTTTTGCTTCATAGGAAAACCTGTTCCTGCCATATTTTCATGATGTGATAAACCATCTTCATTGATATTGGCGCTATCCAGCTTTCCTCATCCAATGCCGAATATCCTAAAATGGTATGCTTTTTATATTCAAAAAGCTCCGCAGGATTTGCATTGGAAAAATTCCTGTTTTTATATCGTGTGACAATAAAACGCAGCCCGATGTCATGTAATAAACATCCCACCGCTATGTTATACTTTCGCTTTTCGTCAATCTTTAACTTTCTTGCAACAAGCACTGATAAAAGTGTCACCATGACTGTGTGCTCATATAAGTCCGAATTACGCTCTTTTATATCAACAATCACGTCATATGGCATATCATTTATATCATGGACAATATCATTTGCGATTATTTCAAATTCCTTTAAGGATTTGCCATCATGATATAAATGACTCTATAAGTGGCACATAATCAGACTTAAGCCTTGTGCCATTTGGTATTAAAATATCATTTTTTCTGTTAGTATTGGTTCCGCAAGTACTTCACCGCCAACTAAGCTGCTGACTGCTTTTATCCTCATAAACTAAAACACCCCATTGTTATTTTTCTGCAGGCATATTTGCCTCCTTGGCCATATTCAACGCTTCCTGCTCTTCATCTGCTAAAACAATAATGGAATTTCCGCCAACAATCTCCTTGATGTATGTATAGCAGCCCTCACGACTGTGAACGGCATTGAGTACAAAGCCATCATCCTTTCCATTTAACATGGCAAGTGAAAAGCTTAGCTTTCCGCCCATCTCATTGAATGCATCATACTTCACAAGTCCTACCTTCTGGTATGAACACTTCATATTAGCAAATAATTCTTCTATATTCTTTTTGATTGATGAGTTTGCTGCAACAAGTTCATCTACCTCGTCAAGTCTCTTGATAATTGTGTCCTCCAATGACTTTGCAGTTTTTCCACTCATAAACACTTTGTATCTTTTTTTGAGCTTACCGGTCTGCACCATATTTATAATTATGAGGATGAGCAGAATAATTACCACTCCCGCCAATCCTAATATAATGTAGTCGGAATCGAATCCTAAATATTCAGAAATCATTTTTTACTCCTATCTATATTGTCGTACATTTTATATAAAATTTAAATAGTCTCTTTGTCTCATTTTCTGTATGATTTTATTATTTCTTTTCATTAAATATACAAAATCTAAATACTATCTAATTATTCTATTGATTTTGGACTGAATTGAGCATGTTTACTATTCTATCCAGCTCATCATGAGAATAATATTCTATTTCTATCTTTCCGGAATTTTCATTTTTCCTGTTAATTAGAACCTTTGTTCCCATATTCTTTTTAAGCTTTTCCTCAAGATCCTTGTAGATTGCTTCCATCTGAGGATTAACCTGTTTTTCGGACTTTGCCTTTTTCTTGTTCTTCTGTAATGATTTAACAAGCTTCTCTGTATCCCTGACACTTAGCTTTTGGTCGAAAATCTGCTGTGCTACCACATACTGCTGATTCTTATCTTCTATTCCAAGTAATGCTCTTGCATGGCCTGTAGTGAGCATTTCATCGATCACCATCTGCTGTACCTTTTCATCGAGCTTGAGTAAACGCATTGTATTGGTAACTGCTGTTCTGCTCTTTGATACTCTCTCTGCCACCTCATCCTGCTTCAGTTTAAATTCCTCAAGCAGACGCTTGTATGCCAAAGCCTCCTCAATTGGATTCAAATCCTCTCTCTGAATATTTTCTATAAGGGAGATTTCCATAATCTGCTGATTGGTCAATTTTTTGATTATGACAGGGACTTCCTTTAGACCTGCCAGCTTTGCTGCTCTCCATCTTCGCTCACCTGCGACGATTTCATAGTAATCATCCCTTTCCTGGCAAAGTAAAGGCTGTAAAATGCCAAACTGTTTTATCGATTCTGATAACTCTATAAGTGCATCCTCATCAAATTTCTTTCTAGGCTGTTCTCTGTTAGGCTCTACTTTATTAATATCTATCATTACAGCATCCGCTGCATGATTGCTCTTTGGTTTTACCGGCTTTGATACCTTGTCTGTAATTAATGAATCAAGTCCCTTACCCAATCCTTTTTTTGCCGCCATACTTTCTTAAATATCCTTTCTCGCTATTATTTCCTTTGCCAGATTTCTGTAGCTTTCTGCTCCGGCCGATTTACTGTCATACATATTTATCGGAATACCATATGATGGTGCCTCAGCTAATCTGATATTTCTTGGAATCATTGTATTGTAAATCTTTGTATCTAGATTTTCTTTTACCGTCTCTACAACCTGATTTGACAGATTGGTCCTGACATCATACATGGTGAAAACAACTCCCTCAATCTGTAGCTCCGGATTAAGTCTCTCCTGCACCAGATTGATTGTATGAATCAGCTGACTAAGTCCCTCCAAGGCATAATATTCACACTGAATAGGAACAAGAACTGTATCTGCAGTAGTCATTGCATTGACTGTCAGCATGTTGAGTGAAGGAGGACAATCTATAATAATAAAATCATAGTCATCTTTTATGTAATCAACTGCACTCTTTAATATATATTCCTTATCATTTATGCCCAAAAGCTCAATCTCTGCTCCGGCCAGATTTACATTAGATGGAATAACATATAAATTGTCCATCACCGAATTTTCAATACTCTCTGCAATTGAACACTCATCAAGCATGAGATTGTATACCGTATTCTCCACTTCGTCCTTATTTACACCAAGGCCGCTTGTCATATTACCCTGCGGGTCCAAATCAATTGCCAGCACCTTTTTCTTTTTTTCAGCCAGACACGCTGCCAAATTGATAGAAGTAGTGGTCTTTCCAACCCCACCCTTTTGATTTGCAACTGCTATAATTCTTTCCATTATAAATCCTTTCGCAATTTACTTAAAATTTCTGCCGAATCATCATATTTTTAAATTGTAAATTGAAATCTTCCACACTCAAATTATTATATCACTCTTAACTGTATAATGCTATAAAATTCCACTATGTATGCACATTATTTTTTTACATCCTCTGTTTTTCTTTTGTCATACGCAAAAATAATACTGCCATCTTCACTTTCATTTTCTCCGAATCATTTAATATACTATCTTCAATTGAAAAAGTTCTGTCACCTTCTATATCCCATATTTAAAATTTTTAGTCAGTGTAATTATCAAAACGTAGTTTTCTTGTATTTACTCATTATATCACTTAAATGTTTCACGTGAAACATTCCCATTTTATCATTTAATACTTATACTTATCAATTAATATTTTATTTAATTCTATACAATCAAATTACATAATAATTGATTATACACCATCATATAATTTAAAACGTAAAATATTAACCTATACAATATAAATTCACATTTTATTTATTTTTATAGGTACTATACTATATGACATTTAAGCATATCCACAATCTAAGGAATGCAACATACATATAAATTTCAAACGAGTCTACGCAGTAACTTAGAGTATGTTTGAAATCACTTCAACATATAGCAACGCTCGT
>ENA-OPLM01000169-OPLM01000169.1-human-gut-metagenome-genome-assembly--contig:-NODE-169-length-14710-cov-2.947117_pt1 | contig 14710 bp, 7 predicted proteins | sample MGYA00241444_ERZ501720 | MGnify/ENA primary metagenome ERZ501720 (study PRJEB25962, sample SAMEA2042194) | human gut metagenome | biome: human gut; feature: human-associated habitat; material: faeces...
GAGGGCTTCCTAAAGGGTCAGAAATTCCCTAAATCATGGCAAAATAACTCGAATTATGATATGGTAAAACATCTATGTACATTTGAGTTAGTCAGCAAAATAACTGCTCCTACGTACATTATGTGCCAAGCTACGGGCTATAAACACACTAGTAATAAGGAATTGCCTAGTCCGAATACTCCGTGGCTTCGATATTTCTTTCCTGCTAGTATTACTATTAATAGTAGAGACGATGTTACGGCTAAAGTTAATGCAGGTCAACGTTATCCTTTCTATATTAAGTATTTCTTAAAGCCAGGTAAAGTAGATGATTTACATTATTACCCTAATTTACAAGTTACTGTTAAGAAGTTATCTAATATATTTAATAACTCCGGTAAGTACAATGTTAATCTTCAAGGGTTGAATCCAACTTATGGAGTTGTTGGTGGTAATGGAGAAACTAATAATGGTAATGATATAATTAATGTGAAATTTCCAACTTATAATATTGGTTAATTATGGCAGATAATATTAAAAGGTATAATCCTAAAACTGGTAATTGGGATATAAGTTCTTCTGGAAAAGCTACCGGTATTATTGTTGAAGACCCTCGTCTTATCGACCCTGAAGTAGCAGAAGAAGGAGTAACTGGCGAAAGTCTTAATGACGTTCTTGTTCGTCATGAACAAGAACTAAAGAAGCAAGGTGGATATATTGCTTGGCTTGCCGAACACGGTGGTGGCGGAAGCGGTGGCGGTGGTGGAACTACTGGTGATAAGGTTACTCTTACTAATGGTAATATAGTAAAAGAAGGTAATATTAATTATCTTTATTCTACTGTTACTACTAATATTAAGTTAGAGTATCTTATTACTTCTAGTAAGAATAATAAGAGATATTTTATTACTGTTACTCTTGATGGTAATAATATTATCGAAGGTAAAGAAGCATGGACTAATACTCCTGGAACTCTTAATATTCCGCAGTTAGATAGATTCTCTGCTAACAGTAATCACTCTGTTGTAATCACAGCTAGTGATACAGACGGATTCTCTGCTGAATCTTATTTGCTTAATATAGTAGAAGCTAATATTAAACTTACTAGTACTATATCAGGTAATACTGCTACTGTTGGTCTTGACTACTTCTTTACTTATAGTATTACTAGTAAGATTATTGGTTCAAATGTTAACCTTGTTGTCACAAATGTGACTAATGGTGCTACTAAAACTATTGAATTAGGTAAGACAACCTCTACTGCTCCTAAACAAGTTAATGTTAACTTATGGGAACTAGGTAATATTATAGCAGGTAGTTCTTATACTATACAAGCACAAGCATTTACTTCAATGAATGAAGCTACTGTTCAATCTGATAAAGTAACGAATCGTGTAGTTGTGGAAGATGGTGCTAATCTTGTTGTTCTAGTAGAAGGTATTACTAGTAAAGCAGAAGTAGATGCAGGAGTTGAAAGAACTAAGTTCTCTCAAAGCGGTAATATTTCTTTTGCATTTACTCCATATCTTGCAGGAGTTAGTCTTATTTATTATGCAATTAGAATCGAACATAATGGTATTACTAAAGATATAGGTTACTTCGATGAAGGAAACTATAATGATAATCAATATGTTCAGCGCGGTAAACAACAAGTGTTTAGTTACGCTATTCCAATAGAAGGAGATGTTATTGGTAATTGGAATATTACACTTCGTTGTTGGTCTGAAAAAGGAGATCCTGTAACTGATACAGTTCTTGCTTGTGAAGTAGTATCTAGTTCCCAAGCTCTTATTGCAGACCAAAATCCTAATAATAGTAGATATGCTAGTTGGCACGTTCGTCAAGAAAGTTTCCCTCAAGTATCTACTACTAAAGTTTGGACTAGTAATGAACCAACATTTACTGCGCCTGGTTCTATTACTCCTAGTGGTGCTGTAACCAATCTTAATGTATATAATACAAACGGAGTACTATCAGGCTTCTTAACAGAGAATGGACAATCTATGTTACGTATATCAGGAGAAGCCTATGGTGTTATTGATGTACAACCATTTAAAGATGATATAACAACTCTTAATAACTGGTCGAGACAAGGATTTGGATTATCATGTACATTCAAGTCAGATATTCATCCGTTCTCAAATAGAACAATCTTCTTTATAGGGGATTACAATACTGACGAACAATTCTCCGAAGGTATTAAAGTAGGTCTTGAAGATATTATTTGGTCTTATACAGATGGTAATATTAAAGAAACTATTAGTTGTAAGATACAACAGAATGTTATTAATACTGTTGATTTTATAGTTAATAAGAATCAAGGAAAGATGATTGTCGGTATCTTTATCAATGGTATACTTAATGCTGCTCGTGAAATAAAGACTGACTTTACTTGGAAGACTAATTCTAAGATATATCTTGGTTGCGATATTAGTAATTCAGGACAGATTCAAAACTTTGCTGATGTTAACTTCTATGATATTAAGTTGTTCCGTGTTCCTGCTAATGATAAAGAAATTGTTATTAATGCAATGAACTCTAAAGCTAGAGCAACTCTTTTATCTGATGGTAGTGTAGACTTTACCAGATACAATAGAATGAAGTTAAAGAACTTCTTCTCTACTTCTGATTCAGAACCTCATTCTACTCTATGGGACGATATTAACCAAACGTATGCTAGTGTCAATTTCAACAGTCTTATCTCTGATACTACTAGAGTATTACCAGTTGATATAATGTTGATTAATTGCGCTAATACTGGTTTTACTCGTGCTATATTTGAAGAGATTGGAGGTCAGAATAATAATTGGTATAGTGGTTGTACTATGAGTTACTTTAGTCCAACTTCGGGAAAGTCTAGCTCTGAATATACTACTGATGTTTCTGTTTCTAAGCAAGGTACTTCTACTTTGAACAATCTTATTAAGAACTTAGAGATAAGATTCGATAAGATGCTTAAAGATGATGATGGCGGTAATCTTGATTATGAGCTATTCCAACCTAGAGAGACATGGTTTCCTGAAAGACAGTTTACACTTAAAGCTGACGTTGTTGACAGTGCTCATGCAAATAATGCTTCTATTGGTAAATGGATTAATGATAACTCGGATTTCTTATTCGAGAAAACTCCGCCTATGGAACAACTTGAATCTCATCGTCCAGTAGATACTCGTGATAGAACTGTAAAAGATAAAGTTACTATCAAACAAACGCTTGAAGGTTTTCCTATTATTCTTCTTATTCAGTTTGATGGGGAAGAAACTCAAACTATGCTTGGTATATATAGTTTTAATTTAGGTCGTGGAGCTTATTATAATATGGGATTCCGATTTATGAAAGACTTTACTACTAAGATAAAGAATACAGCAGGTGAATATGTTGATAATAAACTTCCTGCTTTTGTTACTTCTTATCATACTTATGCTCAAGATGAATTATTCGGAAACATAGACCAAAGAAAAGTTTATTCTTATGAGTTTGGGGAAAATGCAAATGTTATTGTAGATGGAGAAAAGATATTACCATTAGCATTGTTTATGCAAGACGATTTATCTATTATCAAACATGTAGGTGAATTTAAGTATAATGGTGGCAATTGGTTAGAACCTAGTGCAGCTGTTACTGATGATAATATTTGGAGAGCATTACAAGAGTTATTCTCTATCTTTGCTCAAATGACTTCATCGACAGTTAAGAAATACATTTGGAACGAGACTTCCGGTGGTTATGAAGAAACTGCTGGTGAATATCCTGCACAGTCTAGTTGGTCTACGCTTGCTGCTGAACTTGATACTAAGTTCTCAATTAAGAATGCTTACTCTTACTTATTAACGTGTGTAAAGTATGGGCTTGTTGATTCATTAGGTAAGAACTTAACTTTAGTCTGTTATGATGTTGGTGGGGCTAATAAGTGGTTTATCAGATTCTATGATATGGATACTGGTAATGGTCTTGATAATGTAGCTCTTGAATCTGTTGCTAAAACTGCTTGGTTAGATACATTTAGTAATAATGATAATAATAATGTTAACTCATTAGTTATTACTAAAAACGCTGCCGACGGTGGATATGATACTTATAGTTCTCGTATGTGGGATGTATTAAGAGATACTATCTTTGCTAATACTGGAGTATTCGATAGTTCTCTTGAAACTCTTTGGGACTTATGGAGAAACAATGCTACTATTTGTAAAGATATTAATGATTATATAGATAATTACTTTGCAGCTCAAACTAAAGATTGTGGAGAGCTTCTGTTTAATTATGATTATAATGTTAAGTATCTTACTGCTTATGTTGGTGAATCAGGTGGACAACCTTCTTATGCTAATATTGAATTTCTACATGGTACTCGTGTTGAGTATGTTCGAGATTGGATGAAGAAGAGAGTTTGGTTCTTTGACGGAGTATTTAAGTATAGCAATGCTGCTAATATTCAACCTTATAATAATAAAGGAACGTTTTCGGCAGGCGGTGCAGAAGCAACTAATCCTAAGCTGGTTGTTACTTCCAATTGTCCGGCTATATTTGTAGTTAACATTGGTAATACTACTGATACTAGATATTTCTTAGAAGAAGGTAAACCTACTGAAATTAGATTATCTCCTATCAGTTCTTTCAATACACAAATTACTATTAATAATACTCCTCAAATTAATGATATTGAAGGATTAGGCGGAATGAGATTCCAACGATTTATGTCTACTATGAAACTTCCTAGTTTCTCTAAGTTAGACTTGTCTTCTGTTGATACTCTTAGTGATTCTCCTATTCCATTTGAAACAGTATTCGTTAATGATGAAGGCTATTCTGACGTAAGACATATTGATTTAAGTAATACTAAGTTTTGGAGCGGTAACATTGGACAAGGTACGTTTACGGTTAATATAGAAAAGTATACCAAGTTGAAAGATTTGAATATATCTAGTTCTATTGTAACTTCTATATCTTTACCTAATGCTTCTCTTGCATTACTGAATATTACTAATTCAGCTGTTGAAGGTATTAGTTTAGTTAATCAACCTTTCTTGGATAGATTAGATTTCTCTGGTTGTAAACGGTTAAAAACTGTTACTATTGATTCTTGTGATAAGATTACTGAATTAAACCTTAGTAATCTAGGAGACTTACATACTATAAGAATTACTTCGTGTCCTAACTTAAAGTCTATAATTTGTACTAACAACGTTAACTTAACTACATTTAATGTATCCAATTGTAATAATGTTGAAATCATTAATGTATCTCAATGTACTAATGAATCATTAACTGTTTATATAGTAGGTGTTCCTAATATTAAAGAATTAAATGTATCTAGTACTAATACACCTAATGATATTCAAGTAGCTTCAAGTTTACCTAATCTTAGAATACTTAATATTTCTAATAGTCAGGTATCAGCAATCCAATATGGTAATGCTGCTATTCCTACTTATAAAGAAAATAAGATATTCGATATTAGTAAACTTAATCTTACTAGTCTATCAGTTCAAAATGCTAAAGGTGTGCATTACTTTAAGTTTGATAATAATAGAAATACTCCTTTCAATGTAGGTGGTAGTTTCTTTGTTGGTTGTTCTAATCTTAAAAGAGTGTTCGGACATATTAAACTTAATGGTACTTCTATATTTGCTCAATGTGGTAGCTTCTATATTCACGAACCTAAAGAAAAAGTAGAAGGTATTACTCCTAATTATAATGGAGAATGGTTTGGTTCAGATACTAGTACAACAGAAGGAAAAACTGCTTGGGATAATAATACTGATTTAGGAACTAACTTTACTATTGGTACTACTAATTGTACTAGTATGTTTACTGCTACCAATTGTAGTATATATGATGTTTATTACTTCTTGTATAAATGTGATAATGTTACTACTCTTGATAGTTGTTTTGCTAGTGCTAAGAATGTTAAATGGGATTTATTAGATAGTCCTAATAGAGACATGTTTAATCATTGTACTAAAGTAGTTACAATGAACTCACTATTTTGGAGATTACAGGCACAAGACTTTAAAATATTAACTAGTACTTATGATTATGGCTCTACTGAACATAATGGATTATTTAGTCCTCTTGTTGATTTACAAGCTATGGATAGTATATTTTATTTCGGTGGTACTAGATATACAAGTCCTGCTTTCTTAGCTAAGTTTAAAGGAAATGTTCCTTCTAAACTTAAAAGACTAAGTAGTTTTAGTACTGGAACTATTAAGTTTGTAGATAATATTAATAATTGTCCTAGTGATAGTACTATTGATGAGCATCTTGTTAGTGCTGATTGTGGAACACTTCTTGCTAATCTTCCTGATTTAGAATATTTAAATACTATGTTTAATAATTCTAATATACACTTTAATCAAATAACAGATGAAGATGTAGAAGATGGAGTAAAGTATTGTCCTTTATTCTATAAGAATACTAAACTTAAATATATTCAAAGTTCATTTAAAGGACTTGTTAATTCTACTGGTTCTTTATATAATATATTTGGTGGTACTGTTAAGAATAAGACACAAGTAAGATTTCCGACAGCTTTGTATGGTATCTATGATTCATTTAGTTTAGGTTCAGGTTCTAATGTTATTTTCCCAATCCACAACTCAATGTTCAGTAGATTAAGAAACTCATTGAAGTATATAACAGGACAGCAAGCTATTAATCAATCTACATTAGGTAGTTTCCAAGGTTTTACTAAACAGTTTCTTAAAGAAGGTGATGAAGTATTTCCTTATGATGTATTTACTGGTTGTAGTGCAATTGTTGAAATACCGGGATTCTTCTCCGGTTTAGTTCTTCCTGCTAATACAGTAGTTGAGCTTCCTCTTAATTCATTTAAGACTAATTACAATCTTACTAATATATCATATCTATATTATGATATGAAGAATTGTAAGTACTCGCTTACTGGTAAGGGCTTCTCTAATTGTAAACTAATTAATGTTCATAGATGTTTCTCTGAAATAGAAACTAGCTTCGTTAAGAAAGGTTTTATTCCTTATGGACTATTCTATATGGAACAAACTTCTAATGTTAGCTATAAAGGTTGGAATGAAGTAGATGCAGCTAGTCAGAATATTACAGAGAACTATGGTATAGATAGTGACGGTAATTGGATTGAAAGTGCTGAAATGCCAGTAGAGATTATTTATAGTAAACAACGAACTCTTCCTAGAAAGACAATAGTTGATATGTCTTATTGCTTAGAAAGATTCCAAAGTACAGAAGCACAGGCTTATACTATGAATTATGGTAATCTTACGTCAAGCAATTATGGAGATATTATAGTACCTAATGAAAAATATAATCCAGTTAAGTATATTCTTAATCCTAATTATGACCCTAGAGAATGGTTAGATGACGAACATACTATGCCTAACTACAATAGAGATATTCATAGAGTTATCTTGAATAAAGATTTCGATAAGTATGAACTTGCTTGGAACGAATATTGTGTTGACGGTCTTAGTGGATTAGGAGATATAGTTAGAGATAGTGCCCTTTATACTGCTGTTACTAATGGAGAAATTAATTGTTCTCCTACATTACCTGAAATCTTTGACGATAATGCAGGAGCTATTGCTCCTCCTTCCGGTAATCATGCTAATAGAAAGATACTTAATTATCTTTGTCCTCCTGATTTATACTATTATTGTACTAATGGAAGCAATATGGTAGTTAATGGAGTATTTAGTGGTAGTGGTAGACCTAATGGAGACCCGACTTATGATTATTCTAATTATGGTGTTCGTGGTCGTATTGCTCCTAACTTGTTTAAGCCTATACGTAATGCCACTGACTTATCATTAACATTCTATCGTTGCCCGTTACTTCTTCCATATAAATGGAATAATAGTACTAATGGAGATATAGGTGAAATGTTCTCTAGTCAGATGTTTGCAGGAATGAATAAATTAGCTAATATCTCTAGTATGTTCTACTTTACCGTAATACCTGCTAATGTCATTATTCCAGTTGAGTTTGTAGTAGACTGTATTAATCTTCAAGATATATCACAATTATTCCTAGCTGCTGATTTCCAATCTACTGCCGCACAAGCACAACAAATAGACGATAATATATTCGCTAAGAATGTTAATCTAAGGAATATTAGTTATGCTTTTGCTAGTGGACAAAGCCAAGGAGACCGGTCAGGTAGAAGTCCTAAGAAGATTAGTTCTACATTGTTTAATGCTAATAAACATAAACAACTTACTAATGTTACTGGTGTGTTCTATAATGCGACTTCTACTACTGGTAGTGTTCCTGAATTTTGGAATTGGCTAAATAGTCTATCCTCTGTTAATAGAGCGAACGTATTCTATGCTATGCGTAAGGCTAATCTTACTAATGGTAATAATGTTCCTAGTGGATGGAATACAGGTATGGTATAACAAAAAGTTGATAATAGTATTGTATAATTAAACAAAATTTAGTTTCTTGTAGCGTCCCCCATAAAGGAGTGAGTATTAACAGTAATCACATCTCTTTACGGGGGAATGTTACAAAGACCAATTAATAATCATTTAAAAGTAATTATCATGGATAATCGTATTTATAACAGAGCTAATGCAGCTAATAGTTTACAGATTTCTATAATGGGTAAAGTTGAAGCTGTTGCAGAGTTTTCTATTCCTAATGGAATGGGTGGTAAAGAACCATTCTTATTAAAGAATGTTACCGAAGACCCTATAACAGTTGAAGTAGTTCTTGCTGGTATGGACGAACCTATTACTACTGTTCTATATTCCGGTTGGAATGTTGAGTTAGTTAAACAAGTTAATAACGCTGAAGCTGATACATTACAATATGGGTACTAATACTGGTGTAGGTATAGGTATCGGTATTCCTTTTAAAAATAATGCTCTTGGTGGAGATAGACCGTATCTTCCACCAGAGCTTAAAGCTCGACTTATTGGAGTTTGGGATAATTACGGTAAAAAGAATACTGATGCTGATAGGAATATTATTAAGAATAAGATTCCTAATGCAGGAGGAGATTTAGAGATTCTAAATGCTGCATATAAGTTAAATAGTGGATTTGGTAAGTATAAAGAAGATTTTACTAGTTGGAGAATATATCCAAATATAGAAGTTACTGATAACGTAATTACTACTAATGGAAATTTTAATTTAACTTGGTTTATATATAAGCACTCTAGTGAAAGTAAGATAAATGAAATGAATATAAAAGTTTCAGGTATTCCAAAAGGAGGAAAAATCTTATACTTTTATATTTCAGATGAAACAGCTAATTTGCCTATTGCATATACTATACCAAAAGATGGTATTTATCATTTACCAGAATCTAAGATTAATAATAATCGTGTTAGTGTAGGATTTACAGTAGAAAGTCGTTATGATTGGAATAATATAAGAATAGAGCAAATCCCCTCTTTCGAAGGCGCATTCGTCACCGACGGTATCGACGACCTGATTACTTCCACCAAGACCGTACAGGAGATGGGTGTTACTGATGAGATAACTATTGTTAGTATGATTCATCAGATACAACTTAATCCAAGTTCTAGTATTACAAATGATATTAGAGTATCATCTAATAATACTTCTGGTTCTAATGGACGAATAGTGGTGTCTGCTAAAAATAAAACTGGAATTTATGGTTGGAGTAGAAAAGGGAATACCAAAGTTATTATAACTAAAATTTTAGGAGATAAAAACGACTATTCATTAGCAGGAGAAAACTCAACCAATTACAATAACAAGTTTAGTGTAGTTGGAACAGTAGATAATAGGTACAATTCTTCCGTTGCTTGGTACTGGACAATCATCGCCAACAAGGTGCTGACCACTGACCAAATTAACCAAGTAATTGCCTACTTCAACTTGGATAGAACTCTTAAACCTGATATGCTGTGTAATGTCAAGAAACAGGGAATCACCAACGAGAACCACGCAGAGTTTGGCGACAAGCTGATTGACTTTTCAGGTAACGGTAGGGATATTCAGCTGAACAATATTGCATGGGACGGAGATAGTGGTATAGGTAAATATAATTATCCTAACTGGAAAGTTAATGTTACACAAGGGAATAAATATGCTCGTATTGTTTATTATGATTCTATCAATGGTACTTATTCGGCTAACTTTAAAGGAATAACAGATCTTTATAAGAGTTATGGCTTGTCAATAGAGATTAGAGTAAATAGAGCAAACACTATTGATTTTCATTCAATAAAGAAAGATGGTATATACACTATAACTCCATCCGATGATACTACAAGTATGGATATACGTTTTGGTGGAGAGAACGTTTATAATGCTTCTTGTGATATAACCATCACCCAGATTCCTTCCCACGCAGGTGCTCTCTGCCTTGACGGAGTAAATGACTTCGGGCAGTTTGTAGGAGACTTGGGATTGAAGGATTATACTTTGATTATGAATAGAGCATATAATAATCTTATTAATAATCAAGTGCCTTTAATAAGTTCTAATATAGTTGAAGATCGAACTCCATTTATAGTAGAACATTGGAATACTGGTTCTAATGCTATATCATTTAGTTATGGTGCATCACGTACTACTGATATTCCACTAGATATAAATAAAAAGATAGTATATCAGTCTACTTATTCATATATGGGATATGTTATACCTAAGGGAAATGCAATCTCCACAGGGAATGGTATTACATTAGGTAAATTTGGTAATGGAGCACAATATTCTGCTATATGTCTTTGGTCTTTAATGCTCTTCCCTTATAGTATGTCCGAGTTCTTGATAGAGCGTCAGTTGAAGAAGCACAAGCTAGGTACGCTGTATCCTGATATGGTGGAGTTTAGACCTGTTATTAAAACTAATACAGAATGGGAATATCTAGAAATATATCAAGGTGATAATAGATTATATAATCTTTCTGAACATGATGATAAAACAGGTATTTATTTAGAAGAAAATAGTAGTATTGGAATTTATGTAAAACCGTATACAGGTCAAAAAGTAAGTAAAATTGTTTATAATGGTACTTCTTATATTGATCTAGAAAATAATGATTACGGATACTATTATATAACTGTTCCAGTTACCAAGTCTCCACAGAAGATTGGTATAACTATTGAACAGGATGAAAATTATATTTTGTTCAATCCTGTTATTAATAGTAATGTAGAATATCATAAGTTAGACTTTTATTTAAATAATTATCAAAAGAGAATTAATATAGGAGATTATATACCAAAGGGTGCTTATCTTAGAGCTAATTTTTATCTAAAAAATAATGTTGATGAACTTACAGTATTTACATTTAACGGAGTAAATATTGGTTATAGAAGAAGTTCTGTTGATGATACGGCTTTTAATATTGGTCATATATATAATTATGATTCTCCACAAGAAGTAAATATTACTATTGATGAGTACATCAGATATGAGGAAATTGTTCAGCCATATCCTGTAATATTCCAAATCACAGATAGAAATACCAATCAAAGATATAGTTGGGGAGACAAGATTAAAGTAGGAAGTTCTATACGGCTTAGTCAAGGTGAAAAACCAAATCTTCTTTCTGGATTATATAGTATCAAGAGTTACGAATACGAAGGAGAAACGTATAGTTATAATCAACTAACTAATCTTAATATTATATTAACTAAGCAATCTATTTCATTATCTTGTAATAAGACTTGGCTTCTTGATGATAATGAACCTAAATGCATTCTTTCTCCTAGACTATTGAGAATACCTAACTCTAGCTATAAGATTCTAGGTTACATTCCCGATATATCCGGTCATGGTAATCATGGAGTTATTCATAACTCGGCTTATGCAGAAGGAAGTGGAGTTAATGAAGATGGTTCATACCAATTTGATGGCGTTGATGACTTTGTTACTATTCCTACTGTTACGGGTGGTAAACAAGTGTTGATGAAGGTGAATTGGCAAAGTGAAGTGGGAGGCGTGACACTATACGACCAAAGGCTTAATCTACCTGATTATGAATTTGCTATCTATAACGGTACGAGAGACCTCGATGACAATCCTGTTATGGCTTATCAGGGAAGAAACAATGGGCAAACATACATTGATGGAATCTTGAATAGTAATATTATGGCTTCGGAATTGAGAAATATTACCCATAATATAACTATTACAAATGAGTTAAGTTTGGGAACAAATAATACCTATCCTGTTATTGGTTCAACTAGGTGGAATACTCACTTCGCTCAAATGTCTCTCTACGACTTCATGCTCTTCGACAACATCTCAACAGACGATAAGATTAAAGAGCTGAACGAGTATGTAGGAATAGAAGGCAATACAGAATGAAGAAAGACGAGATAATTGATTTAAATAACCCAATATTTATAAAAAATGAATAAATGAAAATAATGCCTTATAAACTAGTTAAAGTAGTTTATATAATACTTGCTATAATTGCAGTAGTTATGTATACATTAAGTTTAATATTTAATATTTAAAGATTATGATTGATTACATTGTATTTCCTGTTGCTGATATAGATGAAGAGAAGTCAGCAAAGATTGATGAACTTAATTTAGTTCCTCGTAGTAATGTTAGTAAAGACAAAGTATTAATGAAGTGCCAACATTATGAAAAGGTGTTTCCTGAAAAAGTAACTAGAATAGTTACTACTGATGAAGAAGGATTGGAAATTATTAGTATTGAATATCCTTATGAAACTTATTCTAATAAAGCACTTGCTACTTTATTGTCAAGTCCTGAATGGAATCCTAAAGAAGATGAGGTAATAGAAGATTCCCCCATAGAGGAGTGACATTACTTTTATTGCTTAACTCTAAGCCCTGCTTATAACAAGTAGGGCTTTTATTTTGTTCATACAATACCTAACTTTTAATAAAATTATTATTTATAGCTAAAATAGATTAATGGTCGAACTTCTTATATTATTCTTTGTTATGAGTGTATAGTAGCTGCTATAAGATATTCTTAATTTATTAATCTAAACCTTATTTATTATGCAAGTAATTGAAAAAGTTAAAGTCGTTCCCGAAGGTTATAATGGTGCAGGGATGGACGGTTATGGTCGCCGTGATGTTAACGGTAAAGCTAATGCAGGTCTTACGCTTGGTATTATCGGTACTGCTCTTGGAGCTTGGGCTTTATTTGGTAATCGTCGTTCTGCTGGTGTTCTCGGAACTGGTGCAGGTCTTATGGGAGATGGTTCTACAAACATTAATGTAGTTGGTGCAGGAATGGGAAGTACCAGTGCTCCTACTGCTTTCCAAGCATGGAGTAAATCTTGTGAGGATACTCTTGCTTTGCAGGGTGGTTTATATCAGTGGGCTTTAACTCAACAGAACCAACGCTTCCAAGACCGTCAGGTAATAGATGGTGAAATGTTCGGTTTGTATAAGTCACAGATTGATGCAGACTTCTTGCTGTACAAGGGAAACCGTGATAACTACGATTCTCTCAAAGCAGAGATTAGTGAACTTAAAACGCAAGTTGCTGTTAGTGCTGCTATTCGTCCTTATCAGGATAAACTTATCCAGTGCGAAATCGAGAGAGCGTTCACCGCAGGTATCAATTATGTCGATAAAAAGACTTGTAATGTTATCTATGGTGTTACTTGTCTACCTAATGAGCCTACTACAACAGGTCTTGTTGGTAGAAATGCCAATGGTTGTCTACCGTGCGGGTTTACTCAAACTGCTAGTACTCCTGCTACATAATATTACTAATCAACTAAAGAATAAGTTATGTTACCTATTAATCAAGTTATACTGGGAGGAGCAGACCCTCTATTAAATACTGGAAGTCTTACAGACCAAATCCAATATTTAGAAGAACAGAAGCGACTTATTGAAGCTAGGCAAAGACAGATTCAACAAGCTGCTAATGGACAACAAACTTTGCAACAAGTTAGTCCTCAACAAACTGCTAAAGTAAGTGTTTGGGACTTGATTGATGCAGAGATTGAACCTCTTACTAATGAACAAAGAAGTATGCTTTCTACTAATGAAGAATATGTAGCTAATTATAATAATCTTCAATCTATGGTTCAAGCAGAAGTTCTTAATTTAGTAAGAGCTAATATTGAGAATAGTCCGGAAGGCAAAGCTCTTTTAGATAATCAACTAAAGTTAGTTAAGAATCTAAAGACTAGTATAATCGAGATGTCACAAAGAGAGATGCAATTGTTCAATGCTTTTAAAGAAGCTAGTGCAAAGAATCCTTCTCTTACTTATGATGAATTTATTAAAACTATGAAGTAATGGTAGAAGTAAGTGTAGTAAAACAAAAGCTGCAAGATTACATTGTTAATCAGATAGATATTCTTGGCGAATCTAATCCAGCTATTAAGTTAGTTAAGCCTTTAGCTAAACGTGCAATTATTAATAACATTGATAGTTTTGATAAGTTTATCAATACTATTGCTAAAGACGGAAAGATTGATATTGAAGGTATAGTTGACGAAGAGATTGAAATAATCAAATCTATTCCTAACTTTGATTTTAATATTCCAGTTTTAGGTAATGGTAACATCTCTAACGGTAACATAACTCTTTCTATTCCTTTTATTAATAAAGGAATTATGTTTAACCAGTCTGATTTGGAAACATTCAGACAACTATTAACTAAGTAATATTATTATGAGAGAAGTACCATACGAGACAGACCAAGATGTTCGTGCTCGTTCTCGGAGAGACGAAATGTACGAACGAATTAATGATTTCCTTGCTCGTGGCGGGGGCGGGGGGAAGGGGGGGGGGGGGGGGGGGGGGGG
>ENA-OPLM01000203-OPLM01000203.1-human-gut-metagenome-genome-assembly--contig:-NODE-203-length-13172-cov-3.716017_pt1 | contig 13172 bp, 27 predicted proteins | sample MGYA00241444_ERZ501720 | MGnify/ENA primary metagenome ERZ501720 (study PRJEB25962, sample SAMEA2042194) | human gut metagenome | biome: human gut; feature: human-associated habitat; material: faeces...
TCAATTCTGATTTGAAATGTAGGGGGTATAAACATGTGAAAGCCATAGTACCAACTATAAGTGTACTCAAGAAGTCACGAAAAGGTAATAATGAGTACGAGGATGTACCATTACTGTTCAATTACGGATTCATAAAGATGAAGTCTGAAAAAGCCTTTGACAGATATTACCTAAACAAACTAAAGAAAGATATCCCAGGCATAATATCATTCATGAAGTCTTTGGATTACAGACCCAAAAGAAAGAGGTTGAGAGTAGATAATGCCGAAGACTTTGATGATTATTCCGTAGTAGCCACTATAACTAAGGAAGAGGTAAAAAAGTATCGTAGAATGTCTCGAGCGAATAAGATATTCTCGGTAAATGATATTACAAGAGTTGGTATTGGGGATTATGTTGTATTGAGGGGATATCCATTTGAGGGAATACCAGCCATTATACTTGAAAGTAATCTTACTACAAAGACGATGCTGGTAAAGCTATACCCTGAAATGGATGGCAGTTTAGAGATAGAAGTACCCATGGAAAATGTACTCTATTCAGCTTATCACGAATCGGATGAATATAAAATGTACTCAGCTGATTATGAGGTAGATTTATCTCAAATTCCCGATGGTAGTACCGAAGAGATTCTAATGAACAAACAATACTAACATGGAACGACATCAAGAATTGGCTTGGGATTGTTTGACCGAGCAAGAGAGGGCCAGCCTTATGTTTATACAAGGCAAAGGCCTATCAACTTGGGAAGCTGGAGAAATTCTCAAGATGTCTCATTACAAGTACTTAGAATTAAAGGCAAGAGCCGAGAAGTTCTTCAAACTATTCTCCGATTACTTTGAACTACATCCTTCTTTAGTAAATCCCAAATCTCCCATAGAACCTAGATTCAGAGATTACATATTTGGAGCTATGGTTAAAAGACTACCCAAAGAAGAAGCTAAAATACATTCAGGAGATGCTTCTTGGGTATTAAATTCTATAACCAATCCCCGTATCATAAAGAATATGAAAAGGCTGAAGGAATCAGAGGATAAATGGGACAAAGACCTTTATGCTCTGATTCTTGAGTTTGATAGGTGGAATAATTATAGGATAATGCCCCGAGTATTGCAAGCTCCAACTGCATATAAAAGGAGGTCTACAAAGAAGGATAAGGTATATCTATCTTACTTACATAGAATACCTGACTTCAAGATAAGGCAGTTAATAACCGAGTATTGGAAAAATGGACCCTCAAGTAGAAGGTATTTTACAGCTATTGTATCAGAAGAACTTTTTCCTGAAGAAGGATATGGAGTAATGCCCATCAAACGCGAGGATGATATAATAAAGGCTATAACAGATTTGAGAATATACATATTCGAGAGTCAAACCATTGCAGATACATTTGGATTATTGGCAACCCAATACTTTGAAAAAACCGTGGACAGTAAAGGGGGCTTGAAGTTCTGGAAGGAATACAGGGAGGTCATACAGAAAGCTATTAATTACAAATCAATAAATAATATGGACTTTACCTGTGAAACTCTAGATACAGCCTATAAGTTACGCAGAAAAAGAACCTTGAAATCTAACTCTTAGAATTTTTATACAAATATTTTGCAACTTCGAGAAGTTTGATTATATTTGCAATAGGAAATAAGAAATAAAATTTTATACCTATATAAATATGCGCAAAAGTAAGAAAAAAGACAAAAGACCGTTAAAGCTTAACAAGGAAAAGCTAAAGGTCATGGGAAGTGGGTTAGAAAATATGACCTACAAGGACATGAAGAGAAGAGCAGTTTCTCTTGGCATGCCTTTCCCTGATGCTTGTTCAGCCGACTACAATGGACTATCTTCATGGATTCACCATTCGGATAACAAGCCGGATAATGCTCTCATCGATGAATATGATAAGTGGATGGACCAGCAATTAGAACTTGCTGGATATCCTAAAGATGACCCGATGAGGAATTATCAACTCAATCTCGGATTCATTGGTGAAGATGCAGTCACTAAACAGAAAAAGACCAAACGGGTAAAGGGGTTGGAAAAACCTAAAAAGCCCAAGAAAGAGAAGGATGACAATGGTCTTTGGAAAGGAACTAAGAAATCCTATGTATTCGAATTAACCTATAAAGGGCTATCAATCGATAGAATCACACGAAGAGTGCAAAAGAGATTCCCAGATGCCAAGGATAAATCTATTCAGCAATGGTATCGGGCAGCCCTCCGTAAACAAAAAAATAATGGATAAGGTATTTATAATAATACAAGCCATAACGGGGGCTTTAACCATAGTCATATCGCTTGGGAGTGTATTTATTTTATATCCTTTGAAACCCTTACACTACCCGTTTAAGCCAACCAATGATAGAGATAAAGAGGATAGGATATATAATATGACCTGTTCTATAACCTTAATTATATTGATAGTGTCGATTTTGGTATTCATTATAGTTAGGGCACTCAGGTTATATTATGGATTCATAGACAGTTTTATTTGATATGCCCATAGTTTATAGATTTAAGAATGATGATGACTTTGAGGAATCATGTTACAGATTGGGAATCCCTTGGGTACCTCCTCAGATTATAAAATTAAGCCGAAGAAAGAAACAAGAGTGGCAAAGGAAAGTACTTTGTGGAAAAATAAAGGTTCATAAATATAGGGAAAGGAATAAACGCTTTCTGGATAGATACCGGGAATGCTTAAAAGAAGCTACCTGGATTAACGGAGTAGTAGACCCGGATTCTCTGCCCCCCGATGTAAGAGCATACTTTTTGGAAAAGAAGAGGAGGAGAGAATACCACAGGAGATTCGGAAAAGTTATCAAAGAAAGGGACTTAAAGATTTATCTTCATAAATGGTATCCATGGTCTTATAACTACAAAGGAGAACCAGCAGTAGTATTACAGGGATTCTATTCATTGAAGGCTGCTCGAAAAAGGTTTTTAACTTATTATGGTAGAGAGAATCTGAAAGCAGTACATTGGATAAAAGGGAAAACAGCACTGGAGAAGAAGTTTGTTATAGGTCAATCTCTACTAATTGCTGGGAGAAGAAAAAAGCCGATATCTAAGATACTGTTAACCGAGGTATACAGAAACTCAAAGTCTTCAGCCCAAAGGGAGTTAGGGAAAAGAATTGCTCGGAAAAAGAGACTCGGCTCTCAACAGAAAGAAAAGTACTTTTTGAACTTGGTAGATAAGTTTAATTATGGAACAAAAGAATATAGAACTGTTCTCAAGCCTATTCCAGAAAAGCTTATTAAGCTATCGAAGGCTAAAGAGATTGAGTCCAAGAGAAAGAAGGCTCTTTACGAAGAAGAGTGATTTAACCTGGGACCAATTGAAAGTTGCCTTAGCATATAAGGCTATAACCAAACGTTCTGCTATTAGTTCCATAAGATGGACTAAAAGACATTGGTCAGAATATCAAGAGGCAGTATTAAGAAGATTGGGTGGAATGCCAATGGTGAGAAGAAGACTTGAACAGAAGTTTATTCTCAAAGAACTATTAACCCAGGGATTTGTACCAATATCTCAGTTCAGGATGAAAACCAAAACTGGATGGTATGCCTATATAATAACTAATCAAAAGGTATGCGGAGAACACTATATCTACCCTGAACACTTTGCTCATGACTGTAGAGCAAATAAAAAAGGCTACAGATTTATAAGCGAAGTATTTTCAGGGATAGGACAAGAAGGATATACGAGAATCTATTATACAGCATATAAAAACGGTTATGCAAAATGACAGTAGTAAATAAAAGGGAACCCGAAAACTCATGGGATGGAGTAAAACTCATAGTGGGGGTTAAAAGGTATTATACCGAAAATGATAATGCGGTAGATGATACCTACACTCAGGAAGGTGAACCGTTTGAGGTAAAAAATCAGAATGAATTCACTCAGAAAGTAGAAGCTATCAGGGATAAAAACGTATTCTTGAAAGCTATGGCAGTCCAAGAAAATAGAGAGATATACACTCAAAAGTTTATCACGAAACTATAATCAATCAAACATTTTTCAAACACCTTTAATCAATTCAATTATGGCAAAGAAAAAAGCTGCAGCAAAAGAGGTAGAACGTAAGGTTCTCTCTAACGGAGTAATTCTCATCAAATACGATGACGGCTCCTATGCATTTCTGACTCCCATTTCGGCAGAAGATGCTGAGGAAATTTTCGGCGGGGAATCTGAGGACTCAGATGACGAGGACTCAGATGACGAGGACGAAGACGAGGAGGATGAAGACTCCGACGAAGACGACGAAGATTCCGATGAGGAAGACGAAGACGATGAGTCTGAAGATGACGAGGAGGATGAAGATGAGGATGACGAAGTGACACCGGAGGACCTGGCCGGCATGGACTTCGAAGCTCTAGAGGACCTCTGCGACGACAAAGAACTCGAAACTGACCCCGACGAATTCGACGAGGAGGACGTGGAGAAACTCCGCAAGGCGGTTGCCAAGGAGCTGGGCATCACTCTGCCCAAGGCAAAGGCCGCTTCCAGTAAGGACACCAAGAAAAAGAAAAAGTAAGGGTCCTTCTGACTATAACCAAATCCAAGGGAGCTTCAGGTAATAATCCAGAACTAACTCCATAGGTAAGGGTAATAAGCCTGGAGTTCCCTTATCAAAGAAACCATCTAATTCAATATAACATGGCAACTAAGAAAAAGGCAGCAGAAGCAAAGGCTGCAAAAGAGGAAACGAAAAAGGGCGGTAAGAAAGAACTTACTGCAGAAGAGAAGAAGGCCAAACGAGAGGCCATGAAGGAGCGACTCAAGAACCGGGCACCTGGTCAGCGACCCAACAGCAAACAGTGCGATATCATCGACCTGGGCGGTGGCAACGTTGCAAAGACCTTCGCTATGAACGTCCGGAAGTACGGAGTCCTCATCACCTCGGTCGTAACCGACAAGGATGGCAAAGTGATTGCCGTCTCGAATGCCACCATTCCGGGGGTATCGGTTAAATCCAAGAAAGAGCACGGCACTCTGGTCCCCAAGGTACCCGGTATGGGCAAGAAAGGGAAAGCAGCCGAAGCTGAGGATGACGAGGAAGATGAAGACGATGAGGAATAGGTCCTGAGCACCTAATCCCACATACATCAAAAACTTGAGTCATACAGGGGAGGCCATCCGAAGGTTTAAGGGTGGGCCTCCCCACTTTGTATAGGTATATGCAAGACGACGACAGCATTATATATCTGGCATTATGTAATCAGCTACAATCATATCAGCTGCTACTAGAGGAAGAAAAAGATATCTCTGAAGAAAATAGAATGATGACAGAGTATATTATCTCTAGAACGGAAGAATTGATTGATAAATATGCTCAGAAAATAGGAAATGACACCACTATTCAAAGACCTCAATGGGACAATTTAACTCCTCAGTCAAAGGGTTGATATATCGGATTAAAGAGCTAACCAAAATGGTTCAGGATATAGATACAAGGTTATCCATGCCTGGACTGTCTCCCGGTAAAAGGCAAGCTTTAATCAAGGATAAAACCCTAAAAATAGGTAAGGTAAAATCTCTGGCAAAGCGCATAGAAGATTTGGCAAATGGAAACATCTTAACCATAACTTTTGAAAACAAAGATTCTGGTGAAAGGTACAGAATTGTATACACTAATATCTCTCAGGATGATGCTGTTGCCCATCTTAAGTTGATGGCAAATCTTCAGGGGATGGAAATAATCATCTCAGAGGTAAAGGAAGTACAGACCAAAAACTCCTTAACCAAACTATAAACATGCAAAGGTAATTCAAACCAGTTTTTATTTAATCAACTCAACAACAATGGCAAAAGACATCAGCAAGAAAGACCTGGCCGCAAAGAAAGCACGCCGGGCTCAGAAGGAAATGCTGGCCTACATGGAAGAGAATGATCTCGACCCAAAGAAAGATTGGACAGGCCATAAGAAGCATGGAAAGAAAATCCAAGCTTGGGTAGACATCATCAACCTGGGAAACAAAAAGGCCAGGGCAGCTACGGAGGAGAAGGCCGTAGAGAAGGCTAAAAAGAATCAGAAGCCTGAAGCCCATCCCAAGAAAGAAAAGGTTACGGGTACACCCAATGCTTACGACTATCCTACCGTGGACGGTAAGGAGATGACCTCCGACCAGAAGAAGAAGTACCGTCAGAAGATGCGTACTCTTCTGAAGACCATGTCCAAAGAGAAGGCCGAGGCCGAGGGCAAGAAGTATGCTGCAGAGTTGGCATCAGGTGCTCCGGCAGCTGCTCCCAAGAAGGAGAAGAAGGCCAAGAAAGAGGAGCCGGCCAAGGAAAAGAAGGCAGACAAACCCTCGAAAGAAGGCAAGGACAAGAAGAAGAAAAAGAAGGCAAAGAAAGAGGAGGATTAACCCGATAGGCAATCGTTTATGAAACCTCTGACCCCGAATCTCTAATCAGGTTCGGGGTTCTTTGTTGAATTAACCCATACAACACCACTGAATTTAATTTGCATATTATAATAATAAGTATTATATTTGCATAACGAAATATTATAAAGGAATGAAAATTAATCGAGGCTGTATCAAACTGAAATTGCAAAGGCGATTATCTGCCCAGGAAATATGGAATCAGATTATGGATGTGCATATTCAGGCGCTGGAATCCCTTTTAGAGGATAGGAGCTTAGACAAATGGAAAATTATATTCCCTTGCTATGGAACTTCTCTAGAATCAGTGGAATCAATTGCAAGGGAATACATAGAAGCCTTCAAAAGGGTTCAAGGTAATACATTCAATGAAAGGTATGAGGATGTCGAAACCATGTTGGTGAAAGGCTTAAACCAAAGATGGTTCAACACTATCATGAGTACACTCTATATGATGGAAGAGGATTTAATGGAAATGAGTTCTGATTCTGTCTTCACTCTCTGGGATATTTTCTTCACCTGCCAGGCATTGCGTAAAGAAAATAATGTGGTAGCTATGGGACTTAACACTTTTGAGCTTAAAAGACAGTAAAGATGAAAGACACAATTAAAATCACGGGTTCATCAAGAATCGAGAAGGTTATTTTTGATGATGAGACAAGGGATATCGAGATAACCTTCAAAGGAGAAAAAGTATATCTATATAATTCGGTATCAGAGTTTGACTTCAGAATGTTCAAAGAAGATATACAAAACGGGGAATCAGTTGGGAAGTCATTCGAGAAGAGAATCAGGAATAAGTACTCAGGTAAAAGATTATGAAAAGGTATTACACATCAGACGGAGAACCAGATGAGGCTAAAACTCTTTGGGAAGCTGCAAAGAGAGTGATAATAGGAGTATCGGCATTCTGCGTAGTTTGCATGTTGTGGGATGCTAAAACAGTTCCACCAACACCCGATGCAACTCCTCACTGGAAAAACTGGGATGAATCAAGGCATTTATCCGAGGTGAAAAGCTATGACTACAAAAACGGTATAATTCACTACAGAGACGAATCTACCGGAGATAGGCCCAAGGAGTTAAATCTTCATGGGTCTTCTAGTAGTTACAGTTCGGGAATAACTTTACAAGTATCAGGGGCATCAGTTCACTTGGATATGGATGTAGAAGAACTAATGGACCAGTTAACTGAGGATGTAGACTTTTACGAATATTTCGAACGAAACATGGATTGATATGGCAGGTCTGATTAAATTCAAAGTAAACAAGTACGTTCACGGCACCAGGAGTAAGGATGTATTTGAATTCAAACCAAAGGCCCAGATTATATTCGAGGGTAAAAGAATTGGTCACATCATTGATACAGAGGTATACTTTTACATAAGTGTAAAGGACACTACTCTGAACTACATACCTGAATTGTGGGGAAAATTCTCTACTCATCAGGAAGCAAAGGAAGCAGTAATAAACCAGGCAGAATATATCTGGAAAACACTAAACATTTATCATCCACTTAAAACATTAGCACCAAACTACGGATTATGGGAAAAGAAGTAAAGAAACCGACAAACAGCTGGGTATGGAAAAAGATATTCGGTATAACTTTATTAGGATGGATGAATATCCTTATATTTCAATGGCTATTCATCCGAATATCTTACCATTGGGTATATGTAGACCCAGATAAAGATGAAGATGCTAGAGTAGATACTTTTTGGGATGATGAGAAACAGCAGTTTGTTGCAAAAACTTTCTACTACTATGCCTTTATCGGGTGTATTTTACCTCTAACTGGATGGTGGGGAGACTATGTAATGCCATTCAAATTCAAATACCGTTTAACTAAAGTAAGGGAGTATTTTGAATAATTCTTGAGATATGAGTACAGTAGAATTTAAGGCTGCATGTGCAGCACATCGTAAGTGTTGTCCTTACAAAGCAACGGGCATGACTAAGTGTGGTGCCAATGAAAACATTACACTTGACGGTAAATGCCCTACCAAAGACTGTTATTACATGGCCAAATTCAAGAAGGTCCTCAAAAAATTATCCGAGAAATGAAGCCATCAAATGTAGCTGAAACCTATAATGAGCTTATGGGACCAGAGTCTAAAGTTAAATCCGTAGAGATTCAGGATGACGGTTTCAGACAAATTGTCTATGTTAACATGTATAGAAAACAGGTCTAATGCTTAGAACACATTGAAACTACCTATACCGTGAACTAACCTATAAAGAATTAGTGAAATAATTTGCAGGGGTTGATATTTATATTTATATTTGCATAAACAATAAAAGGGAAAAGCCACAAGAAGTTAACACACAAGAAGCCAAGAACACCACCTCAAAGAAAATGATAAAAATATTTGCATATATAGAAAAGTTCCCCTATATTTGCAATAGGAAATAAGAAATAATAAAACACCTTTAATTTATTGTAAAACCTTTAACATTGTAAGCCATGAAAAAGAACAAGAAAAATCAGGCTCAGAAAACTGAAAAGACCAACCTGGTAGAGGGAATCAACAACCTCATCGAAGAGAAGACCCAGAAGGTCGAGAAATCCAAGAAGGCTCTGAAGGCCGAGGTCAAAAAGGAGGAAACTCCTGAAGCGGCCAAAGAGAAGAAGGTCAAGAAGACCAAGAAGGAAAAACTGGTCGATAAGACCAAGAAAAAGGTCGAAGCCAACCTCGTCGAAGAGGTGGTAACGAAACGGGAGGTTAAATACATCTACCCCGCCGACTGCGAAGACACCCTTTCCAGGAAGAAGTTCCGGCAGCAGGTCCGAAACAAGATTCACCAGCTGGAGCTGGCCATGCTCCGAATCGAGAACCAGGATTCGAAGGAGTTCAAGAAGGCCAAGAAGGAATACCTGGAGTACAAGAACCAATTCGTCAAAGAATCCGTTGCAATCTAATCTTTCATAGTAGGAGAGGGGGCACAGGGCTAAGGCTCTGGCCCCTCAGTATAATCACCTTTTAACGATATGAAAGATTATGATTGTTGGCTTACCAGAGAAAGCAATTCAGAAGGTAGATAAGGAATTGCTAGAATTACACAAAGAAGTCCTTAGGTCATACCTAACACAACGGAACCTTAAACATAGGCATCAGAAAAAATTCTTTAAGATATACGACCATTACATTTCGGAGAGGAATATAAGGAGATTCTTCTTCCGTCCTGCTAAGCTATTCGTATATGCTTTAGTGACTGACCGATTGGATGACATCGAAGACTATGTACCATTAAAAGATAAGCACCATGTTTCCCGAAAGAGTAAAAAGCGTAACGCTTGATAAATCCAAAATCACCTACTACATTCAAACTCAAGGGGAATACCCTATAAATCCCGAATTATATCAGGTAGAGGATTTGGCATTCGATTGCGGAATAAGGTCAAATCAATATATCCCTGACTATGCCATTAAGGGATACTTTAAGGTTGATGAGAATATGTTACATCCGGTATTTATAGAGAATATTGATGGGCCTCATTTATTATATATTTCGGGTATACCAAGAAATATTTCGGTACAAGAAAAGAATAGGTTCAGGTTTCCTGACCCGGTCTGGTTATCATATTGGGAAGATAAGTATATAGGCTACCTTTTTCAAGTGGTAACTAGAGAATCAGCATTAAATCACTTAATAAATCAATAACTTATAAACAACAAGACACTATGAAAACTGCAGAGTATGTAAAACAGTTTAAGTTGGACATCCCGAATTACAACTTTAACCGAGAGAAATTCATGGAGGCCTTCGGCCAAGAATTTAAGGACCGAATTGAGGCCATGATTACTGCATGTAAAAAAATGCAGGTGCAGTTCACCTATGAAAAATTCCTGCATGCCATCAAAGAACAGCAGGATAAGTTTGGGCAAATTTCCAAGAAGAAGATAGGTGAGCCTTTATCCGATGGATTATTCTCAGCATTCTTTGCCCTTCATGTAATACCTCTCAGGGCAAACCTATTCCCTAATATTCATGAGGAAATAGAAGAGAGGCGTAAAAAGGCCAAGGAAAGAGAAGCTAAACTTATGGCAGAGGAAGAAGAAAGGCAAAAAGAAGCCAAGGAGAAAGAAAAGAGAATGAGGCCAATATTGGAGGCCGTAGTTGCCTACGGAGTTGCCCAAAATTTGGCCAAGGAGGGCAAGGTAAAGGCTACTAAAACCAAGGGGAAACGGTAAATCCTAATAATACAAGACTCTAAAGTTACTAAGATTTTATGAGGTCATTTTTAACCTTGGCTGTTATGATAACGGATAATATCCTGACATCATATAAGACAGCCGGAGAGGAAGAGGTAAATCTGAGCTACGAGTATAGATTAAATTCGGTTACTATAGAGGTAATTTACCCCAAGCATGTAGACCAGCTATATTCAGGGCTTTTGACACTGAGTAACCAGCTTAAGTTCGAAAATCAGATAACCGAATTTAATCTGTCAATAAGCTCATCTAAATTAAAGGTAAGCCTATTGAGGTGATCCAGCAACCTGACTATCAAAGAGTTAATTCAAAAAGGCCCTTGCCACAACAGGGCCTTTTTATATATTTTTATTGGGATTAACTATTAGATACCAAAATCAAATCTTATGAAAGAACAGAAGATAGTTCCACGATTCCCAAGGGGGTTAGGTATAACCCAATTAGCTTTACAAGCTAATGCTGGAGATGATGAAGCTCTTAAAAATCTGACTAAGTTCGTTATCCATACTTGGATAGTTAACAATGGGAAATTATGGGCAAGGGTTTATTCAGTAAATGAGCTCGCAGACTTTTTGAAATGCGAACCAGCAATTATCCAGATGCAGATGAAACAAACGTTTCTAGACAATGGCTTATTTGACCGTAACAAGATGGATGAGATTGCTGATTCTCTCATGGGAGCTTGCATAGGCTGGGCACTGGAAGACCGTATGGAAATAAGTCAACAGCTACAAATACTCAGGGATTCTCAGGGGGGAAGATATGCTCCTTTCATAACTTCTGAAGTCAATAAAGCCATTGGATTAAAGCAACAGTCCACAACCTCTCTTCAGAGTTTAGTACGGGCAGTGTCTGGTGGTGGTACCGTAAATATCTTTAACCAACAGAACAATCAATTCAACAATGCTGGTGAATCTGAACCAGTATTGACCCGAGACATAGCTATGTCTATGATTCAAAAAGAGATTGCTGATAAGGGTGGTATAAAGGAGATAGAATACGTAGAAAACCAGTATGACTTCAAAGAATTACCCATTGTAGTTGCAACAAAACAAGAGGGCAATAGAGGGGAGAAAGAAGGTTTAACCCTCAAGAAAGCCGAATTGGATAGCGTAACAGGAGACTACCATGGTGCCTTAAAAGCTTTCGAGGAAGACCATCACCAAATCAGACGAGAAATCGAAGAGGGGATAGACTACGAAGAGATAGACCCAGAACTCGAAGATAACCTTTGATTTTTATTTGCAAAATTAGATTTAATTTCTTATATTTGTATAAACAAAAATTAAAAGGTTATGGATTTAATTATTACAGCCCGAGGAAAAGTTACAGTAGTAACTATAGAAGGTAATCTTAAAGTAGTAACCGGTAATAAGCATGAAATCAAATTCTTTATTACGGGTGAAGATAACATTAAAAAAGCTTCTGAAGAGCTTAGCAAGGAGAACATCTGGCATAATCCTTACCCTCATTACTTAGGCATACCTTTCGAAGTTGGTAAGGATGAGCCAAATTACAAAGCAGAAGTTCAGTTCAATCTATAACACAAACACCTACTATGAAAGAAGTTTTAACAGCAACCAAAGTGGTAGCCAAAATCAATCAGCTTATCAATGAAGGTAAGAAGATTAAAGTATTCGGATTACCTTATCCTCCTTATCAGGAAGATATTGTTTTCACTGATGATAGAGTAAATCGTCAGGGTTGGTTATGCACTAATAGCAAAGTAACTCTATCCGCATCAGCCTGTGCAACTAAAATAAAGATACATACTATCACAGGTTGGTGCAATCTATTCCAGTATGTAGAGAATGGTAAATATGTAGATACCATATCAGAAGATGGACAATATATCGATATGCAAGTCATGGATGATATTTGTCCCGGAATGCTATTAGGAGTAGCCCATGCAGATACTCATACAAATATCGGTATGATTCTCAATGTAGAGGATGATGAGGCAAACAATGTGAGGGCTATAACTATAGCCGGACCAGACTTTATGGAGAAGACTCATTATATTCCCATGAACGAAGCTACTAATTACTTCGTATCCGACAAAATCATGTAACGTTAACCTTTTTATAACTATGCACATTAATAAGAAAATAGACCTTTTAATTCGGGCAAGCAGACTTTACTGCCACTCAATGTACCAAACGTACGACCCGAAGTATTACCCCACTATCAAAGGTATAGTACTTAACTTTACTAATAAATTGTTCGGTACAAAACCAGTGGAGAACAAAGTACGGATAGATATTATAAGCCTATTCAGTGATGATATCAAAGACAGACCCGGGTGGAAAGTATATTCCGGTATATGTATCCTCGTAGAGTTTCCTGATAATTCAGCCTTGGAATTCGAGCTGTTCAAACATCCCCTCATACCAGAAGGAGATATCTATTACAAACCGGTTCTCATACCAGCTAAGGCCTAATAAATAAAGGACCATTAAGACCTCTTTTCTAGAGGTCTTTTTTGTGTTACTAAGAAAACTAGACCCAAAGGGGAACTAAAGTTTCTAGAATCTCTTTCTACATCCCAATGCCGAGAAGTTTTATTTGCATA
>ENA-OPLM01000218-OPLM01000218.1-human-gut-metagenome-genome-assembly--contig:-NODE-218-length-12777-cov-3.844443_pt1 | contig 12777 bp, 8 predicted proteins | sample MGYA00241444_ERZ501720 | MGnify/ENA primary metagenome ERZ501720 (study PRJEB25962, sample SAMEA2042194) | human gut metagenome | biome: human gut; feature: human-associated habitat; material: faeces...
GTCGTATGCGCTACGGTCTACCATCAAGTCGCGGATTACCGGGAAACCGGCAGAACGCCAAGGCTCAACAGTAATGGTGTCACCGTCTTTGAAACGACGCATATAAATCTGGCAGGTAGTAGCACCTGTAGCAGGTCCGTGAGGATGTCCGTTGATATACATAGAGCACATACCGCAGATACCTTCACGACAGTCGTGGTCGAATACGATAGGTTCTTTACCTTCATTGATAAGCTGCTCGTTCAAGATATCCATCATTTCCAGGAATGAGGTATCACCCGGAATATCTTTCATTTGGAAGGTATCAAAATGTCCTTTATCCTTAGGACCTTTCTGACGCCAAACTTTCAGTGTGAAACTTATATTTTTATCCATGATTTCTATACAATTAATAATTAAGACTTATAGTTACGAGTTTGAACCTTAACGAACTGATAGTTCAAATCTTCCTTGATCAATTCGGGTTCTTTTCCTTCACCTGTGTATTTCCAGCAAGCTACATACGAGAACTTGTCATCGTGACGAAGCGCTTCACCTTCCGGAGTCTGGTGTTCTTCACGGAAGTGACCACCACAAGATTCCTCACGGTTCAATGCATCGTAAGCCATCAGCTCACCGATTTCGATGAAATCAGCCAGGCGGATTGCCTTTTCAAGTTCCACATTCAATTCATTAGCTTCACCCGGAATGCGAAGGTCGCTCCAGAAGGTCTTTCTTACTTCTTTCAGTTTAGCCAGAGCAGTAGTCAAAGATTCCTTGGTACGTCCCATACCTACGAAGTCCCACATGATGTGACCCAGTTCCTTGTGAATAGAGTCTACTGAACGATGACCCTTGATATTCATCAGTTTCTGGATCTTATCGTTTACAGCCTTTTCAGCAGCCACGAATTCGGGAAGGTCTGTTGAGAAACGGGGAACCTGAATCTGGTCTGACAAATAGTTCTGGATAGTATAAGGCAATACGAAGTAACCGTCAGCCAATCCCTGCATCAATGCAGATGCACCCAAACGGTTTGCACCGTGGTCAGAGAAGTTAGCTTCACCGATAGCATACAAGCCCTTGATAGAAGTCATCAGTTCATAGTCAACCCAGATACCACCCATCGTATAGTGGATAGCCGGGAAGATCATCATCGGAGTCTTGTACGGATTTTCGTCAGTGATTTCTTCGTACATATCGAACAAGTTACCGTAACGAGCACGAACTACATCTTCACCCAGACGGTCGATAGCGTATTTAAAGTCAAGGAATACGGCCAGACCTGTGTTGTTCACACCGAAACCGGCGTCGCAACGTTCTTTCGCAGCACGTGAAGCAACGTCACGGGGAACCAGGTTACCGAATGCCGGATAACGGCGTTCCAAGTAGAAGTCGCGGTCTGCATCAGGAATATCGGTCGGTTTCTTAGTTCCTGCCTGCAATGCCTTGGCATCTTCCAGCTTTTTCGGAACCCAGATACGTCCGTCATTACGCAATGACTCGGACATCAAAGTCAGTTTAGACTGCTTGTCACCGTGTACAGGGATACAGGTCGGGTGGATCTGTGCAAAGCAAGGATTGGCAAAGTAAGCACCTTTGCGGTAAACCTGCATAGCAGCCGAACCATTTGACGCCATAGCGTTGGTAGACAAGAAGTAAGTATTACCATAACCGCCGGTACCGATAACTACCGCATGAGCAGCGAAACGTTCAATCTTACCTGTAACCAAATTACGGGCGATAATACCACGGGCGCGTTCCACACCTTCGTTATCCTTAATCAGCACAACGTCCAACATCTCATAACGAGTGTACAACTTCACGTTACCACGCTGAACTTCACGGCTCAATGCAGAATAAGCACCCAGCAACAACTGCTGTCCGGTTTGACCGCGGGCATAGAATGTACGTGATACCTGAGCACCACCGAATGAACGGTTATCCAGCAAACCACCGTATTCGCGAGCGAAAGGAACACCTTGAGCTACGCACTGGTCGATGATAGCATTTGACACTTCGGCCAGACGATAAACGTTAGCTTCGCGTGCACGGTAGTCACCACCTTTGATTGTATCGTAGAAAAGACGGTAAACAGAGTCACCATCATTTTGATAATTCTTAGCAGCATTGATACCTCCCTGTGCAGCGATAGAGTGTGCACGACGGGGAGAGTCCTGGATACAGAAGTTTAATACCTTGAAACCCAGAGCACCCAGTGAAGCAGCAGCCGAAGCACCTGCCAAACCGGTACCTACCACAATAATGTCAAGACGACGTTTGTTGGCAGGGTTTACCAATTTTTGATGAGCTTTATAATTGGTCCATTTCTCGGCTAAAGCGCCTTCAGGAATTTTAGAATCTATAGTAGCCATATTCATTTACAATTTTATCATTTACAATTTACGATTAGCAAGCACCACAAGCGAGTGATTTCACGAAGTAGATAACGACTACTGCTGCAAAACCAAGAACTACCAAAGTAGAGTAGATGTTACCAATAGTCTTCCAACGCTCGAACCAGATTTTATTGCTCCAGCCCAAAGTCTGCAAAGCACTCCAGAATCCGTGAGTCAGGTGGAACCACAAAGCTGCTAACCAAATGAGGTAAAGCACTGTAAATACAGGGCATCCGAATGTTTCACGAATGTAAGCGGCACCGTCTGTAGGACCGAATGCGCCCAAATCATGAACACCGATAATTTCGGCAAACTGCATTTTGTACCAGAAATTGGCAAAATGAAGAGCCAATCCGGCAATGACAACAATACCCAGGACAAGCATGTTCTGAGATGCCCATTCCACAGTTTTAGGTTTAACGTTCACTGCATAACGTTCGCTACCGCGAGCTGCACGGTTCTGCATGGTCAACCAGAAAGCGTAGATGATGTGAATTACAAACAGAGCAGCCAGCCCGGCAGTTGCAACCAACGCGTACCAGTTAGCTCCCAAGAATTCACAAATCATGTTGTAAGCATCTTCCGAGAAGAGCGCAACAAGGTTCATCGCCATGTGAAACGTCAGAAACAGGACAAGGGCGATACCTGTGACACTCATCACCACTTTCCTTCCAATAGATGAATTACTTAACCACATAAATGATTGAATTTAAATTATTTAATTGTTAGAACTAAAAATTCTGTTAAAAGCTGTGTATTCACGATGCAAAAGTAAAGGAATTCTAGCGATAATACAAGGAATTATGGAAATTATTCTTTAATTCGGGGAAGGGTAAATGCGAATTACATTATTTTCCTATCTTTGCACTGAACAAATGCCAAACTAAATGAAACGCCAAAGGATTATTTTTCTCATACTGACAGCCTGTTTTACATTCAGCCTCAGCGCACAAAATATAGACATCAATACGTTGAAAACCATCAACCGATGGGATGTACACGGACTGAGCCGCGGATTGTCCGCTAGCGGAGTGATTCTACCCGTAGGAATACCTACAGCCATGGGACTCTATGCATTGATAAAAAAAGACCAGCCGATGCTGAAAGATGCCATTTACATAGGAACCAGTGTGATTGAAGCAGTGGGGATTACATACGCCGCCAAACATATAATAGGTCGTGACCGGCCTTTTGTAAAGTATCCGGATAAGATTCATGCATACGGAGCACCGGATGCCGATAGTCCGTCATTCCCTTCAGGACACACTGCGGCAGCTTTTTCTTTAGCCACCTCACTCTCCATCACTTATCCTAAGTGGTATGTTATCGCCCCTTCAGCCGTATGGGCTTGCGGAGTAGGGTTTGCCCGGATGAACCAAGGGGTGCACTATCCCAGTGATGTAGTGGCAGGAGCCGCTATCGGAGTAGGATGTGCTTTCGTGAACGTGTATGTGAACCGATGGCTGAATAAGGTGCTGTTCGGGAGACAGATAAAGTGATGGTTGGAAAATTATTCCACACCTAAAAGAAGACACAGCAGAAGTTTTTCAGACAACTGCAGGAGTGCAACTATGCGCCCCTGCAGTTAATATAAAGTCTTGACTATCGCTTTTTCAACAGCAGCCCCTCAAAGTCCGGTTGCTCCAACAGTTCCAGCGCTTTCCTGATACTTTCATTCGCGTCATTAATGACGTGATAATATTCATTCATATCCCATAAATCACGGGCTATCAATGCTTTCATCTGCAACCTCAGCAGAGGCAGGGCCTTTTGATACTCTTCTTCATTATATTCCACTCCCATCTCCTTGCCGGTAGCAACCAGTTGTGCCAACATATCCGGAGTCACTTCAAAACGTTTGTAGAACTCATTGAAAGTCTTGTATTTGCCCAGCCACTCTTTACGATGGGCATCAATAAAATGGAAATGAGCTTTCATCAATGCTCCTTTATCACGCAACTGACGATGGTATTTAGTATAGAGAGTCGTATCAATCGGCACAAAATAATCGGGCATGATCCCTCCGCCACCATATACCGTACGGGCCAACCTATGAGTCTTGAACTTCAGTGAATCCGGAAAGTGGATGCTGTCTTCACTCATCATTTCTCCTTTATTATAACGGTCTATCAGGTCTTCATTATACTTTTCAATGCTCTCGTAAGGTTTCTGGATACAACGTCCGGCAGGCGTATAATAGCGGGCCACCGTCAGACGGATCATCGAACCGTCCGGCAAATCAATGGGACGCTGCACCAAGCCTTTACCAAAACTGCGCCGGCCCACAACAACTCCTCTGTCCCAATCCTGAACAGCTCCGGTCACAATCTCACTGGCAGAAGCCGAAAATTCATCAACCAATACCATCAGACGACCGTTCTGAAACTCGCCCGTACCTTTGGCAAAAAACTCGCTACGAGGATTACGACGGCCCTCCGTATAGACAATCAGTTCCTTTTTACCCAAAAATTCATTGGCAATATCGATAGCAGCATTCAAATACCCCCCGCCATTGCCCTGCAAATCAAGAATCAAGTCTTTCATTCCTTTCTTCTGCAACCCGGTCAGCGCTTTCTTGAACTCCTCATGGGTAGTGGCGGCAAAACGGTTGATACGAATATAACCGATCTTATCTTTAATCATATAGGAAGCATCCAGGCTGTAAACAGGTATTTTATCCCTTTTCACCGTAAAGGGGAGCAGTTCCTTCACCCCTCGGCGAAGTATTTTCAGATTCACTTTTGAATCTTTAGGACCACGGAGACGACGCATAATATCCTCGGTACTCATCTTTACACCGGCTATCAGCGTATCTTCCACCATGACGATACGATCACCGGCCAGAATACCGACTTTTTCGGACGGTCCGCCCGATACAGGCTGTATCACCAGCAAAGTGTCCTCCGCCATATTAAACTGTATACCGATACCTTCGAAGTTTCCCTGCAACGGCTCGTTCATTCTCTTCACTTCCTCCGGATCAGAATAGGTAGAATGAGGATCAAGCTGCTCCAGCATTTTTACGATAGCTTCTTCCACCAGCTTTCCCTCATTGACTTCGTCTACATAAAGATTGGCAATGGCAAATTCCGCCAGTTGCAACTTACGTGCCGGAGAATTCAGAAATTTACTCTCCTGAGCCTGTGCGGCTACGATAGAAAAAAAGCAGGCAATCAAGCCTGCAAAATACATAGTATATTTCATGGTCAGTCTATTTTCATTCCTTCAGGCAAGAATGGCGTCACATCTTTGCCAAACTGCAACAATTCTCTTACAATCGTAGAGCTGATAGAGGTTAGTTCCGGCTCCGTAAACAACAGAATCGTTTCTATTCCGGCCAGTTTCCGGTTGATATCGGCTATAGTTTCCTCATATTCAAAATCGTGTACGGTACGGATACCACGAACAATGAACTGCGCCTCCTTAGCTCGGGCAAAGTCAATGGTCAGACAATCATAAGCATCGACCTTTACCCGGGGATCATCCGCAAAAAGTTTCTCGATCATCTCCACTCGTTTCTCTGTAGGAAACCAAGTTTTCTTATTCTCATTGATACCGATGCCGATCACCACTTCGTCCATAAAAGTCAACGCTCTCTTCACGACCGAATAATGACCGATGGTAAAAGGATCAAAGGTTCCCGGAAATATCGCTCTTCTCATATTTTTTAGTGATTCACTCACGCAATATCTTCTTCTACAACAAGGTTATCTATAATAAAATTCTGACGTTCCATCGTGTTCTTACCCATGTAGAACTCCAGTAATTCCTTTACCAGATCAGTCTTGCGGAGGGAAACTTGCTCCAAACGCATATCTTTGCCGATAAAGTGCTTGAATTCATCGGGTGAAATCTCTCCCAAACCTTTGAACCGTGTGATTTCGGGATTGGGGCTTAACCGTTCGATTGCGGCAACCCGTTCTTCTTCCGAATAACAATATACCGTTTCATAAACTCCTTTCTTGCGGTTACGGACACGGAACAAAGGAGTCTGAAGGATATATACATGACCTTTCTTTATCAAATCGGGGAAGAATTGCAGGAAGAAGGTAATCAGCAACAAACGGATGTGCATACCGTCCACATCGGCATCTGTTGCCACAATCACTTTGTTATATCGTAATCCTTCCATACCGTCCTCTATGTTCAGAGCAGCCTGAAGCAAGTTAAACTCTTCATTCTCATATACAATCTTCTTGGTCAGCCCGTAAGAATTCAACGGCTTACCACGCAAACTGAATACTGCCTGAGTATTTACATCACGGCTCTTGGTGATAGAACCGCTCGCCGAGTCACCCTCGGTAATGAAAATGCAGCTTTCCTCCTTCTTGTCTCCTTTGGCATCATTCAGGTGAAAACGGCAGTCACGCAACTTACGGTTATGAAGATTTGCCTTTTTGGCACGTTCACGTGCCAGTTTGGTCACTCCGGCTATAGCCTTACGCTCTTTCTCCGATTCTTGAATCTTCTGCAACATCACATCGGCCACATCCGTATGTTTGTGCAGATAGTTATCGACCTCAGTCTTTACAAAATCACCTACAAACTTATTAACGGTAGGACCACCGGGAGCCATATTGGTAGAGCCCAGCTTGATTTTAGTCTGACTTTCGAACAACGGTTCCTCCACATTAACGGCAATGGCAGCTACCAATCCGTTACGGATATCGGCATAGTCCATATTCTTGTTGAAATATTCCTTGATGGTACGGGCTATATGCTCTTTGAAAGCACTTTGGTGCGTACCTCCCTGTGTGGTGTGCTGTCCGTTGACAAAAGAGTAATATTCCTCACCATACTGACCGGTATGCGTAAAAGCGATCTCGATATCTTCTCCTTTCAAGTGGATGATGGGATATAATCCCACAGCCGTCATGTTGTCGTTAAGCAAGTCCACCAACCCGTTACGGGACAGGATACGCTGACCGTTATAGATAATGGCCAGTCCTGTATTCAGATAGGTATAGTTGCGGAGCATGGTTTCCACGAACTCCGGACGGAAACTGTAGTTCTCAAACAACAGGTTATCCGGTTCAAAGAAAATATAGGTACCGTTCTCCTCTGTTGTATCTTGTGTGGTATCCGTCAACAAGTCTCCCTTGGCAAAGGTAGCGATACGCACCTTTCCATCACGATAGCTGCGCACCTCGAAACGTGAACTCAATGCGTTGACGGCTTTCACACCGACCCCATTCAGTCCGACGCTCTTCTTGAACGCCTTGCTGTCATATTTACCTCCCGTATTCAACACACTAACAGCTTCAATGAGTTTTCCCTGCGGAATACCCCGGCCATAATCACGCACGCTGACACGGAGATTTTCTTCAATAATAATCTCAATCTTTTTACCCGCCTGCATTTTAAATTCATCGATACTGTTATCGATAATTTCTTTCAAAAGAACGTAGATACCGTCCTCGGCATGTGATCCGTCACCCAACTTTCCAATATACATACCGGGACGGGTACGCACATGCTCCATGTCACTGAGGTGGCGGATATTATCGTCGGTATATTCTACGGCGGGATTGTTTATCAGTTCGTTGTTTTCTTCCATATTGACTTATCACATTTTTATATATCGTTGTTACAGAATACTCTTTTTATAAGCACGACGGCGTTTATGCTGCTCGGTCTTGAAATATTCCCACTGGGCCTGCACCTTTCCGTTCAGTTCCAGTTCCGGATTACTTTCGGCATACTTGAATCCCAGTTGCTGATATACGGGGATCAAGTCCGAGAATAACAAAGCATTGACACCTTTGTTCTGATACTCAGGTTTTACAGCAACCAGCAACAAATCCAACATAGGAGGATACTTATGCAGGAACAACACTTTCAACAGGTGATACCATCCCATAGGCAGCAAACGTCCCTTCGCTTTTTGTAACGCTTCGGACAGAGAAGGCATTGAAATCCCCACTGCCACCAGTTTATCTTCGGCATCGGTCACCAAGGTTACCATACGCAAATCTACAATAGGCAAATACATCTTTATATACTGGTTGATCTGTCCTTGCGACAAAGCCGAGAAACCATAAAGCGGAGCATAAGCCTCATTCATCAACTCGAATATAGCCTGTCCATATTCGGCCGCAATTTTCTTACCCGATGTATATTTCTTCACCTTCAGGTTAAACTTACGTTGAATCAAGTCACTGATACGCTTATGCTTATCAGGAATTGCATCCGGAATATAAATTTTATATTCCACCCAATCGGCATCCTTCTCGAATCCCAACTTCTCCATATGCTGTGGGTAATAAGGATAATTATAGATAGTCGCCATGGTGCTCAATTGGTCGAATCCTTCTACCAGCATACCCTCCGCATCAAAGTCGGTAAAGCCTAAAGGCCCCTGAATGGTATCCATACCTTTTGATTTACCCCATTGGGCTACTGCATCCAACAAGGCACGTGATATTTCGATATCATCCAGAAAATCGATCCATCCGAAACGGACTTCTTTTTTATTCCAAGTCTCGTTTGCGCGTTTATTTATAATCCCTGCAATACGTCCTACCACCTTGTTATCCTTATATGCCAGAAAATACTCCGCCTCACAAAACTCGAAAGCGGCATTCTTCTTCGGGCTGAACGTATTCAGCATATCATCGTACAAATCGGGTACGGAATAGGGATTATCCTTATATAACTCGTAATTAAAACGTATAAATGTTTTTAGTTCCTTTTGGGTACTGACTTTCTTAATGGTAATAGCCATGTTCGATTTTTATAAAAATTCAGGCGGTAAAGATAGCTGTTTTTAATTTAAAAAGAGGTGATTTTCACACCTTTTTTCATTGTTGGGCAATAAGATAGGCCGTATAAGCCACATAACACACCATCATCAACACCCCTTCAGGGCGTGTAATGGTACGTTTTTTGAAGAACCATCCCACCAGCCACAACAGCAGTGCGGAAGCAATCATCACCGTCAAGTCAAGATTATTGATGCCACCCATCGGCAAAGGTGAAATAGTTGCGCTACATCCCAACACAAAGAATATATTAAACAGATTGCTACCTATCACATTTCCGATGGCAATACCCGGATTCTTCTTCAATGCAGCCGTAACAGATGTGGCCAGCTCGGGCAACGAAGTACCTCCTGCCACCAAAGTCAATCCTATAACAGATTCGCTGACACCCAGCGACCGGGCAATACCGCTTGCTCCTTCAACAAAGAGTTGCCCGCCAAAAATGAGACCTGCCAGTCCACCCACTATAAAAAGAACAGATTTCCATACAGGCATCTCTTTAATCTTCTGTTCTTCTCCCACTTCTTCGCCTCCGTTTCGTGCAATGGCAAATGTATATCGCAAGAAAATAAGAAAGAAAGCGAGCAGAATAAGTCCGTCAATCCGCCCGATTATATTTTCATTGCCTTGATCGAGCATCACATCATTGGCACAAAAGAAAAGTACCAGCGAAGAAAGAATCACCAGCGGTATTTCTTTGCTCATGGTTCCCTCACCAACTTTGATGGGTAGTACCACCGCCGTGCAACCGATAATCATCAAAGCATTGAATGTATTACTACCCACCACGTTACCGATAGCCATCTCTGCACTTCCGTTTAAAGCAGAAAGTACACTGATTACCAACTCGGGTGCGGAAGTACCGAAAGCCACGATGGTGAGACCGATTACGAGGTCGGAAATACGAAAACGCTTGGCAACAGCAGCCGAGCCGTCAGTCAGGCCGTTTGCTCCCAGCAATATAAGGGCTAAACCGCCGATTAAAAGAAGGGTGTCTAACATAAATTATTTGATTGAATTTTAAAATTTGACGGTAAAATTAAAGGTATTATCCGAAAAAGACAAGGAAATGGAGGAGGAATGATGGATAAAAAGAAAGTAGGAGAAAACGATAGTCGTTCACTCCTACTTTAATTATAAGCTAGATAATAGCTGTAAAACTATTATTTACTGAAACCTACAATTTACTGTACTTTAATAGGTATATTAACTACTGTCTTAATACCATTAAGGTCTGTGATGGTTACTTCAATAGTAGTTTCATAAACACCAACACCCATAGGCATATCTTCCAACTTCAGTCCATTAGTAGCATCTATTGCGGCTTTACCATTACCGGCATCTTTAACTTTAAAAGTATAAGAAGCGCTTGTCGTTCCGAACAAATCGATAGAACTATCGAATTCTTTTTCAGAGTTGCTTGCTTTCAAAGACAAGCCGTTATACTTACTAACACTAGTCCCTGCACCTATTCTCTTTGCAATAGTATATGTACCTGTATTAGCATTCTTACTATCATCTGCTAATGTAACAGCTATAGGAGTTACCACAGCGTTTTCTTTATAGAATAAGAATGCAGCGTCAGCAAACGGTGATACAAACTTAACTTCAAATGAAGGTATTTCAACTTTCAGTTTTGTATTTGCTATTCCACCAATAAAGTAGTTACCCTTAACAGTTACATTCTGTTTAACCTTATTATCAGCAATAACACCTGTGGCTTCAAGAGTTGGAGTTGCACCAGTTGTACAAGTAGCCAAAGCAGTGCCATCTGCTGCCTTTTGAGGTTCAAACTTAATATTTGCCCAATCGAAATCATCTGCAACTTCATTATAAGCATTGGTCATGTTATACTTCTTCACATTAGAACCGGTGCCACTCAGAGGAGCTGTCAGTACATTGTCTGTAAATGCTTTACTCTTAGACAAAAGTTCATCAAATGCAGGCAATGTAACCTTAACAGGAGCAGCTACTTTCTTAAACTCATTACCATCAACATCTGTCAATGTCAAGTTCAAAGTATAAGAACCTGCTTCGGCAGTTGTTTGATATGAACCATTCTGAATTACTGCATACTTAACAGTCTTGATATTTTCTGCAGTTACAGGAGTTACTTCTGTTTTACCATCTGTACCGTCTGCCTTCAAATCTTTATAATACTTCACAGTAGGAGAAGCATAGATAAATTTAGCAGCTTTATCATCAGCTACTGTCCATTTCATACGAGCAGCAGCAACTTTGGCAGCATCAGCAGTTGACATTCCGGTCAGAGCAGTACCCAAATCGATAATAATCTTACCCGGAGTATCCATTGCTTTGTAAGTTACTTCAGATACCGGAGTTTCAGGGTCAACTTCTGTTCCTTCAAAGTTTACAGTAAAATCAACTGCAGTCGCAGTAGTACCGTTAAACTTCACATAATTTACTGTCAAAGAAATATTCTTAGCTCCGGCTGCAGCGGCAGTAGAAGAGATAGTCATAGTCTTACCATTGATAGTAATTCCCTTATTTGCCAATGTAGTAGGGGTACTAGTAGTCAGATAAGCATCATAAGCTACTTCTGTCTGTTCTTTGATTTTATATGTCTTAGGAGTTATAGAAGGAGTAATTTCTTCCGATTCCATATTATCCACTGAGAAAGTAACCTCTTTTCCATAAGGTACTGTTACAACAGCAGGTGGATTAGAGAATCCACTAGCGGTAGCTACCAATGCACCATTTGCATACAATGCATTAACCTCCTTGTTAGTCACAGCTGCTGTCGGTGCCACTTTTGTGTCATAACTAGTCAAAATGTTACCATCTACCTGAACAGCATAAGCTATATCACTACCTTTATATTGAAATGCTTTGGCAATATTACTTGCAGTAACCGTGCTATTAGGTTCTATATCCAATACCCATAGACCATTAGCCGAAGCAGCCTTAGTTATGATACCTTCATACGGAGTAGCTGAAATAGTTGCAGGAGCCTCTGTTTCGCCATCGCTGGCAATCAACTTAATAGCTGCTGTCGACAAATCATAAGAAGCAGGAGTAACACGAACCACTAAAGAGCTAGGTGTACCTACCAATAATTGATCTTTGGCAATTGCTCCTTTAGGACCGGCCCAATTGCTATTAGCAGATGTAGCTTTACCCCAAGGCAGAGTATAATCGCTAGTTTTCATAATTTCAATTCCGGTAATAGCAGCCAATGCTGTAGGCAACTTGATAGTCTGTAACGTTCCGTTTGCATCCGGCAAAGTAATAGTTACCACACCGTTAGAATTATCGGTCAAGATAGCATATTGACCCACTTTCATTCCGGTAGCCTTACCATTGATTATTAATTCACCGTCTTTTACTTCTACGGTGTCACCTACCTGACCGACAACTTTACCATTTACTTTCAGGTCTTTACCATCTACTGTAATGGTTACTTCATCTACATCGGGGGCAGTAGTCTTGATGGTATACGTTTTTGTACCTGTACCGTCAACTACAGTCAATACACCTGTCTTTTCGTCGAAAGTCACACTGGTCACACCCTTGTCGCCAATCTTTGACTCCAATTCAGACAGTGTGGTTTCAATCTTGTCAATCTTGCCGTTGATTTCGTCGATATCATCGTCGTAATCCTTACAAGACACAAATGT
>ENA-OPLM01000230-OPLM01000230.1-human-gut-metagenome-genome-assembly--contig:-NODE-230-length-12419-cov-4.562763_pt1 | contig 12419 bp, 8 predicted proteins | sample MGYA00241444_ERZ501720 | MGnify/ENA primary metagenome ERZ501720 (study PRJEB25962, sample SAMEA2042194) | human gut metagenome | biome: human gut; feature: human-associated habitat; material: faeces...
CTTTGGAATGTCTGTTTACCGTTGACGAAGAAACCGGATTGACCGGGGCTTTTGCTTTACAGCCTGGATTTTTTCAGGGCAAGATATTATTGAATCTGGATTCGGAAGATGAAGGGGAAATTTTTATCGGATGTGCCGGTGGAATCGATACCGTTATTCGCTTGCCTTACCGAAAAATGGTTTTACCTGCCCATAAATTTGCTGTTCAGGTTAAAGTGAAAGGATTGCAGGGCGGACATTCCGGTGATGATATTAATAAAGGTAGAGCGAATGCCAATAAGCTGCTGAATCGTTTTCTGACCCAGTTGGCTTCTAAATATATTTTATATTTATGTGAGATTGATGGTGGAAACCTGCATAATGCCATACCTCGTGAGGCACAGGCATTATGTGCGGTACCTATGAAGGATAAGGAATCGGTTCGTGTAGATTTGAATATCTATACTGCAGAACTGGAGAATGAATATGCTGCGACAGAACCGAACTTGAGAACCGAACTCTCTTCTGAATCCCCTTGTAAGGAAGCGATAGATATGACTACTGCCGGACACCTTCTGAGAGCTGTTTACGCTGTGCACAATGGAGTGTATGCCATGAGTCAGGATATTCCGGGATTAGTAGAAACTTCGTCTAATCTTGCTTCCATCAAACAGGTAGAGGGAAACAAGATTAAAATAGTGACTAGCCAGCGCAGCTCCATTCTTTCATCACGCAAGGATATGTCCGAGATGATCCGTTCTGCTTTTCTTTTGGGAGGTGCTGAAGTAACAACTGGTGAAGGCTATCCAGGGTGGAAACCGAATACGGATTCTCCTGTTTTGAAAGTTGCGGTAGATAGCTATAAAAAACTTTTTGGTGTGGAACCTAAAGTAAAGGCAATTCATGCCGGATTGGAGTGTGGTTTGTTCCTTGAGAAATATCCGTCACTGGATATGGTTTCTTTTGGACCTACTTTGCGTGGTGTTCATTCACCTGATGAGCGTATGCTGATACCTACTGTAGATAAATTCTGGCGTCATTTGCTGGATGTATTGGTTAATATACCGACAAAATAATTTATATGAAGAAAACAATTTTATTTCTTTGTTTGTGCTACCTGGTAGGGGTAACGTATGCACAGGAACCGTTTCGGGTAATGTTCTATAATGTAGAGAATTTGTTCGATTGTCAGCACGACACGTTGAAAAATGATTATGAATTTTTGCCAGATGCTCCGAAAGGATGGACACAAGCGCGCTATCATGATAAATTGGCTAAGATAGCTAAGGTTATTATTGCCACCGGTGAGGAAAATGTTCCCGATTTGGTGGGGCTTTGTGAAGTGGAAAATGATCATTGCTTGAAAGATCTGACAGAAAACTCGCCATTACGCGAGGCAGGTTATCGTTATGTCATGACTGATTCTCCTGATGAGCGTGGTATTGACGTGGCGTTGCTTTATCAGCGAGGAAGTTTTAAGTTGCTGGGCAAAAACAGCCTTTCTGTTCCTTATAAGGAGATGGAACGCCGCCCTACACGTGATATCCTTCATGTGATGGGGCAGGTAGCATCAGGTGATACTTTGGACGTGTTTGTGTGCCATATGCCGTCTCGTGCCGGTGGTGAGGAAAAAAGTGAGCCTTATCGTCTTTTCACTGCACAGATATTGAACATAGCGGCAGATTCCATCATGAACCTTCGCCAGCATCCCAATGTGATGATAATGGGTGATTTTAATGATTATCCCACTAATAATTCGATAGCTAAAGTATTGGGTGCCGTGGCTCCGAAAGGTGAAGTACAGGCTAAGAAACTGTATAATCTGATGGACGGACGCAAGGAAGGTACTTACCGCTATCGGGGTGAATGGGGAATACTTGATCAGTTGATTGTTTCCGGATTCCTGTTGCAGGGACATGACGGTATATGTACTTCTTATGACAAGGCACAGATTTTAAGACATCCGTTCCTATTGGAAGAAGATGAAAAATATGGTGGTGATATCCCATCACGTACCTACTGGGGAAAGAAATATCATGGTGGCTATAGCGACCATTTACCAGTGTGTGTGGACTTTGAAATTGGAAAATAGGGAGAGAATTAGTGGTTAGTGATGAATGGACTGCGCTATTATGCCACAGGTGTTAATCACTAACCGCTATATATTTTTATTCATGATGATAAGGACCGTTATTCAATATAGTCATCGCCCGGTATAGCTGTTCTACGAAAATAAGGCGTATCATTTGATGTGAGAAGGTCATCTTGGATAATGAGATCTTTTCTTGGGCTGCATCATATATTTTGGGTGCAAATCCGTATGGCCCCCCAATGATGAATACTAACCGTTTGTTTACAGTGTGCATTTTGCGTTCTATCCAGTTGGCAAATTCTACGGAACGGAATTCTTTTCCATGTTCATCCAATAAAACCACTACATCGCCCGGCAACAAAGCTTTCAGAATTAGTTCTCCTTCCTTCTCTTTTTGTTGCTCCATACTCAGGTTTTTGGTGTTCTTGAGTTCGGGGATGACTTCCATATCGAAAGAAATGAAGTGCCTGGTACGTTCCACATAATCATTGATAGCGGTGATATAATGTTTTTCGACAGTGCGTCCTACTACTAATAATGTAAATTTCATACGTTCTTTTCTGGTTTACTTTGCAAAAATACGGAAAATCTCTACCTTTGCCTATCAATTCATAAAAAAACGATAACATTATGGACGAATTAGTAGTAAAAGACTTAATAGACAGACTGATAGACCTGTCTTTTGCTGAAGATATAGGTGATGGGGATCATACTACCTTGTCATGTATTCCCGCAGATGCAATGGGAAAATCAAAGTTGTTGATTAAGGAAGAAGGTATTTTGGCAGGCATTGAAGTGGCTAAAGAAGTATTTCGCCGTTTTGATCCCACAATGAAGGTGGAGGTGTTCATTCAAGATGGAACTCACGTGAAACCGGGTGATGTGGCTATGGTGGTGGAAGGTAAAGTTCAGTCACTTCTTCAGACAGAACGCTTGATGCTGAATATCATGCAACGCATGAGTGGCATTGCTACTATGACCAATAAATATGTGAAGAAACTGGAAGGTACGAAAACTCGTGTACTTGATACCCGTAAGACAACTCCGGGTATGCGTATCATGGAGAAGATGGCTGTAAAGATAGGAGGAGGAGGCAATCACCGTATCGGTTTGTTTGATATGATTCTGCTGAAAGACAACCATGTAGATTTCGCAGGTGGCATACACAATGCGGTGTCCCGTGCCAAAGAATATTGTAAGGCAAAGGGTAAGAACTTGAAGATTGAATTGGAAGTGCGTAACTTTGACGAATTGAATCAGGCGTTGGCAGAAGGTGTGGATCGTATTATGTTTGATAACTTTACACCTGAAGATACTCGTAAGGCTGTAGAGATAGTAGGAGGTCGTTGCGAAACCGAGTCTTCCGGTGGTATTACTTACGATACTATGTTGCCTTATGCGCAGGCAGGAGTGGATTTCATTTCTTTCGGTGCGCTGACTCACTCCGTGAAGGGGCTGGATATGAGTTTCAAGGCTTGTTAATATTGGTATCATTTTATGACCTGTTGAACGAAGTAAAGAATCTGAATGTCAGTTCTTTATTTCGTTCAAAATAATAAATGGCAGGCCTTGTTTGCTCTAACAGTTTATATGTGTCCGCTATTTTTGTTTTTCTCCTTGAATTGTGAAGGTGTAACCCCTTTCATCTGTTTAAATGAAGTACTGAAATAGCGCGGATAAGAAAAACCTACTTCATAGGAAATCTCGCTAATGCTCAGATTGGTATTTGCTAAAAGGTATACAGAGCGTTCTATGCGTAGTCTGTTGATATATTCATTGACCCCTAATCCGGTAATTTGCTTTACTTTATTATATAAAGATGCACGGCTCATGGCCATGGTATCTGTCAGGTACTTGATAGATAGTTTTTCACTTGATAGATTCTCATTGATAATTTGATCCAGTTTTTTTATGAAATCTGCGTCAGCACTGCTGAGTGGAGTTGCTTCCATTGATTGAGGATATGAAGCATCTGTTATTTCTTCCAAGTCTTTCTCTTTTGTATTTTCTTCTTTATTTCCCAGTACATTATAGAGGACGGTTTGGACAAAATCGCCCATTTCATCTCTCATTTCCTTCTTTTTCTTATGAAATACCCAAAGAGCTATTTTAATGGTAAAAAGAATAAATAAAAGAGTACATATCGAGAAAAACCAACTACTTTTATACCAGGGTGGAGTGATGACAATGTTGATTATGGGTACAGGAGTAGTGTATTCACCATCTTTGGTGCTGCTTGATACCCAGATTTTATATTTACCTGGTGACAGGGAAGATAAAGAGAGTTCGGAGTCGAAACTTTCGACCGTTTGTTTTCCTCTGCCTGATATGGTATATCTGAGCAAGTTCTTTTGGAAGATATCTTCATTTTTTACACATATATGAATGGTCAATGAATTGTAGTTCCATGGAATATGAAGTGTCTGATTCTTCATTTGTTTCAGATAAGAACATCCGTTAAATTTAATATCTGCCAGACTTATCTGAGGTATTTGCGTTTCAGACTGAGGAATATTGGTATTGATTTTCACCAGCCCTTCTGCACCTCCCAAATAAACAAAATTGGGATTGGATAGTGTGTAGTGGGCAGCTAGTATGTCGTTAGGCAGAAATCCGTCAGAACTGTTCCACAACGTGAATTTCTTTTCTTTAATCAGATAAGAAAATAGTTTGTTGTGTGCACAAATCCATAATCTTCCTTTTTTGTCGCCAATGAGGAAAGATATTTTTTCAAAATAGTTGGTATGTATATGGTGGAATTTTTTGTGTATCATATCATAACATCCCAGACCTCGGTCCGTACCTATCCAAATAGTACTATCCTGATAGGCAAGAGCTGTAATTGTCTCCTCTGGGTCTATTTCACATAAAAGGCTGATACTGTCGTTTTCTTGAGGTACATAAAATATTTGATTGACACGTTTTAATAATGAGAAATGCTCATTGGAATAGACGAGACGCAATGCATCCGTATTTTTCAGATTGTTGGTGGGCATTAAAGAGAATTTTCCACTTAATGGATGGTATACCCATGGACGGTAACTGATAATGTAAATTTTATCATTGGCTACTTGATGGGCCAATGGAAGATAGCCATAGAAGCATTCTTTGTAATTTGTACCTTCATCAACAATGGTAAAGGGGCGGTAAGTGCCGGTTATTTTATTGAAAATAAATATACCCTTTGTGTAAAGAGATACCATCAACTCCTTTTCAGATATTTTGGCGATAGAGGCCACTTTGTCTCCGTAGGTCGAAGGAAAATGGGTAAACTGATCGGTGTGTGGATCATATAGATTAATACCTCCTCCATCTGTACCAATCCATAATTTGTCATCGTCATCTTCATATAAGGAAATGATAGACTTATCGCTTAAACCGTTGGAGTTGTTCAGGGCTACATCTTTATAAGTTCTTATATAGGTTTTCTTAATGTTAAAGATACCCCCTCGGACACTACCTGCCCATAAGTTCCCGTTTCTGTCCTCGTATAATAAGACAATAGAATTGACAGGCAAAGAGAAGTTGTCTCCAGCCACATGACACATTACTTTGATTTGGTCGGAGTTCATGTCAAGTATATTGATACCTCCTCCGTCTGTAGCAATCCATAATTGTCCTTTATGTTCGATGATGTCTAGCACATAGTTGTTGTTTAAAGAAGAAGTCTTTGATGTATAAGACTTTACTATCTTGCCATCTTGGTTGTAGCAATAAATCCCATTTGCCGTAAAAAGAGGCATATACATACTTGTCTGATACTACATAGAGCGAAATCAGTAGATGATGGATATCTGATGTGAAACGGGTGAGCTGTTGCGTGCAACAATCATAGAGATAGATACCTTGTTCTTTGGTTCCTATCAGTATTTTATTTTTTTTCAACTGAACCATTTTTTGTATCCGGTATTCGGATATATCCAAATTCTTCTTCTGGCAAATATAGATGCTGTCCATGGTCCGGCTTTTATAATTATAGCGGAAAATGATATTCTCACTTCCAAACAATATACCTCCTTCAATGCAGAGGGAAGAATAAATACAATTGTATCCAGTAGGCGTGAAATTATGATTATCGCTGTTATATAAAACCATCTCTTTGGAGGTGGCCACCCAGATGGTACCTAATGAATCTTCTACTATGTGATTGATGTAATTGTTAGGTAAGGATAGGGAATCACTTTCATGGTGAATGAAGGTTTTTAGTTGCTGCTGGAAATAATAGTTCAAGCCGCTCTGAGTACCTATCCATAGTCTTCCTTTCTGATCCATTGTAACGGAGGTAACAGAAGCTTGTGATAATCCTTGATTAGTGGAAAGTTGGGTGAAAGAGTAATTAAAGTCTTGTCCACTTGCAATTGACACCCCTCCCCATATAATATATAGTATAAGTAGAATTCGGTACATCTCTTTATGATTTTAGAACAAAATTAAACTTTTTTCCTGATAGAGAAAAGCTTCACAAATCTTTTTTTTAGATAAATAAGGAACTAATTTATATGATTTTTGATTTTTATCGTATTACTTTTTAAAATTTAGACGATAGTTGATTTGTTTTATACGCACACGGATCCCTCTTGAGGGGGGATATAGTTAATTTTGCTGCAAATCATCAAACTTAGTTTAACCTTAAATGATTTAAGAATTTTATGAGGAAAAAATTATTGCCGTTAGGTAGGCTGTTCGAGTCTGCGTGGTACAATCCAATTTTGAAAGCTGTACCAATGAGTATGGGTATATTGATGTCGGGTAATGCCGGGTATGCAATTGCCGGAAATATGAGTGACAACGTAGTAATAGTACAGCAACAGACAATTAGTGTAACTGGTACAGTTATTGATGCGAGTGGAGAACCATTAGTCGGTGTAAACATTGTAGAGGCAGGAACCGTAAATGGGGTTATCTCCGATTTTGAAGGTAAGTTTACATTGAATGTGAAGCCCAATGCTACGTTGAAGATCTCTTATATCGGATATATTGCTCAAAATATATTGGTAAAAGGGCAAAAGAATTTGACTATAACCTTACAGGAAGATACTGAGACTTTGGATGAAGTGGTTGTGGTGGGTTATGGTACAGTACGTAAGGCTGACTTGGCAGGTTCGGTTTCCGTTTTGGATAGCAGGAATTTTAAGGACCAGCCCATTACTCAAGTAAGTGATGCGCTTCAAGGGCGTGTTGCAGGTGTGAATGTGGTCAGTGATGGTGTTCCGGGTGGTTCGGTAAAGATTCGCATTCGTGGTACCAATTCCATTAATAAAAGTAATGATCCCCTTTATGTCGTAGATGGTATGGTTCGTGAGTCGGGTCTTGAAGGTATAAATCCGGAAGATATTCAAAGTATGCAAATTCTGAAGGACGCTTCCTCCACTGCTATCTATGGTTCACGTGGCGCCAACGGTGTTGTTATCATTACAACCAAGAGTGGTGTGAAAGGGCAGACTAACATCACTTTTGACGCCTCGGTAGGAATCTCTCAGGCTACCAATCTTCCCAAGATGATGGATACCAAAACTTATGCCCAAGCACTTGTTGATTATGCGGGTATTAGTGCGAGTGAGGTTTCTGATTATTTGGATGGCAGTAATCCCGGTATTGATTGGACGGATCAGATGTTCCGTACAGGTGTGACTCAAAACTACAAGCTTGTCTTTTCAAAAGGCTCTGAAGGAACTCAAACGTATGTTTCCGCTAACTATATGGGTGATGAAGGTGTCATTGACAAAAATAGTTATGAACGTTATTCGGCTAAAGCCAACATTAAGATCTCTATGGCTAAATGGCTGGATGTTACTGTCGATTTAAACGCATCTCATGGTGTTGGTAAGGGTATTGGGGGATTGGAGATGTCAGGTTATAATCCCTTGTGGATAGCCTTTAATTCCTCTCCGACCATGACTATGACAGATAAAAATGGTTACTATAATTGGGACCCTTATGGTACGATTCAGGCTAATGCTTATGGTATAATCGCAGCTAGCGAAAGTGAGCGCCGTCGCGATGTGTTCAGCGGACATATTGATCTTAAATTCAATATTATCAAAGGCTTGACTTTTACAAGCAGCAATGGGGTTGATTATTATAATAATACTTCCTATAGCTTCACACCACAATCTGTAAACGGTGCAGGAAAGAATAGCATGGGTAACAGTAATTTACAGCGGATGTTGCTTCAGTCCTCAAATAACATCACCTATAATCATACCTGGAATGACAAACATTATTTGACCGTAACAGGGGTTTGGGAAGCAACAAAAAGTACGATTCGTAATATGGGGATTTCCGGTTCTTCACTTCAAGCTGAATCAGTAGGCTGGTGGGATGTGAAGAATGCTGTCACACGTGATGCAACCAACGGCTATTCGGATTGGGCATTGCTTTCAGGGGTAGGACGTGTTATCTATAATTACGATAATCGCTATATGCTGACTGGTACGTTTCGAGCCGATGGTTCCAGCCGTTTCACCAATGATAAGTGGGGGTATTTCCCTTCTGTAGCCGTTGCATGGACTGCTTCCAATGAATCGTTTATGGAAAGTACCCGTGACCTTATCAGTAATTTGAAGATACGTGCCAGTTATGGTGTTATAGGTAATCAGGATATTGATCCTTATTCAACTCTTGCAATCCTTAATACGACTACCACTTATTTCGGTAATTCTTCAGGAGTAACCGGTTATTGGGCCAATACGCTTGCAACTCCTGATATAAAATGGGAAAAGACAAAGCAGTTTGATGTGGGTTTCGACTTGGGCTTTTTTGATAATCGTATTGACTTGAGTGTGGATTATTTCAATAAAAAGACATCTGATGCACTTCTTTCAACCAAGTTGGCTGATTATTTGGGTGGAACTTCTTATTTGATTAATGCCGGTGAGGTTTCCAACCAAGGTTTTGATATTGCTCTTACTGCAAATATCGTTCAAAGCAAGGATTGGAGTTGGTCAACCACACTTAATGGTACTTACTTGAAAAATAAGGTAACAAAACTGACTGCTCAGGAACCCATTATTTATGGTGGTTCTTTCCAGTCCATTATCACTGATTGTACTATTATTAAGGAAGGTGAAGCGATCGGTACTTTCTTTGGTTATCGTTGGGCAGGAATAGACAATGAAGGATATGACACTTTTTATACTGCCAATGATGAAATAACACGTAATCCGTCTACAGATGATCGTGTTGTGCTCGGTAAAGCAAGTCCCGACTTTACACTGGGATGGAACAATTCGCTGCGTTATAAAAACTGGAGCTTGAATGCATTTTTCAATTCATCTTTCGGTGCCAAACGTTTGAACGCCCTCCGTTTTGCCATGAACTCTATGATTGGTAATTCACGAATGTTTACTGATGCGGATTTTTTGAAGGAAATAGGTAAGACGATGCCCGATCCCCGTGTTGAAAACAATCAATATCTGGGCAATTCGACCAAATGGGTGGAGAATGCAGATTATTTCCGTTGCGAGAATGTGACTTTAGCTTACGATTTTCCGAAAAGCATGACCAAAATAGCCGACCTGCGGCTCAGTTTCAGTATTCAGAATCTCTTCACTATTTCCAGTTACAAGGGATCCAATCCTGCTGGTTACTCTTTTTCAAGTGACTATGGTGATCGTGCAAATGGTATTGATACGGGTACTTATCCTACTCCTAGAACTTTTACTTTTGGTGTACGTATGAACTTCTAAATGATTGACAATTATGAAAAATAAAATAGTATTAGGCTGCTTTATTGCAGCATCTATGTTGGCAATGCCTTCTTGCAGTGATTTTCTGACTGAAAACCCGAAAGGAAAATTAACCCCTGAAAATTTCTTTTCCAATCAAAACGAACTGGATATGAGTGTTTATGCCCTATATGCCAAAGTACAGGCATCCCAATGTAACTCTAATCCGATGATTGTGCAATGCCAGGGAGATGACGTAACCTCAACTACGGGATCAAACAAGGGTGCTTATCTTTCTGCAGATGCCTTTGAATCTCCTTCTGACACAAAAGGTCTTGAAGGAACTTGGAGTCGTTTTTATACGATCATCAAGGCAGCAAATTTAATCATTGATAATGCTGGAAAGGCTATGACTTCTCAAGAGGAAATCAATATTGCTCTTGGTCAGGGTTACTACTGGCGTGCATTCGCTTATTTTAATTTGGTGCGTGTTTTTGGTCCGTTGCCTATGAATCTTCATAATTTGCCAGACAACAATTTGACACCTCTATCGACGGTTGCAGAAGTATATGAGCAAATCGTGTCAGACTTGAACGCTGCCGAAGCCTGTAACCTGCCGGCTAAATATACGGAAGCTAACCGTTCCATTGAAGGACAGAATATTTACGTTTCAGATCAGACAGTAAAGGCGACTTTGGCAGCTGTTTATATGGCGATGGCAGGTTACCCTTTGAATAAGACCGAGTATTATGCAAATGCGGCTGACAAGGCTAAGGAAGTAATGGATGGCGTGAATAAGGGTACCTATGACCACTCTTTGCTTTCTGAATGGAAGGATGTTTTCTCTTATGGTAAAAACCATCATAATGAGACGCTCCTTGGAATAGATTACAATTCTAATTTTGGCGGTTGGCAGGAATGGGATTCACAACTTTCATCTTGTCATCAATCAGGAAAACTTTGGAGTGGCTGGGGGGATTTTTTGGCAGAGCGGCGTTATTGGAAAAACTTTCCTGATGGTCCTCGTAAAGATGCTGTTTATTCAAAACAAATTCTATTAAACAATGGAGTGTTGGTTGACTGGTGGGCAACTACGGATGGAAAGCCCTATAATGGTACGAATGCAGTATTTGCCGATTATCGCCCGATGTTTGTGGCGTTTACCGTCAATAAAGACCCTGTGACAGGACTTCCTGCATCGGCTGCTTTCGATTACACCAAACCTATTTGGGGAGGTATGTGTATTAACAAACGACATCAACTAATCCGCTATTCAGAAGTTCTTCTTTGGTATGCCGAATCTGCGGCACGCGCAGGAAAGGATCTCAGCTTGGCTAAATCTGCTCTAAAGCAGGTACGTGCACGTGCTTGTTCCGATGAATCATTTGTAGCTGCTGTGGATGCTATGAGTGCTGAACAACTGGCAGAAGCAGCATATGAAGAACACGGTTATGAAGTGGCTGGTTATGTATTGGCTATGGTAACCCGTCGTTCTGATGAGTTCCGCATGAACCGTCTCAAAGAAAGTTATGACTACCGTAGTGGTTCTCAGGATGAAGTATTGGTTCCTGCCGGTACATTGACTTATAGCTACGACGAAGAAACTAAGACGACTTTTACCTATGCTCTTCAGGAAGATTTGAAAATGGAAGAGAATATGTCTGTAACTGTTCCTTGGAATGGTGAGGCTTCCATTTATCATAATTATCCTCCGAAGGAAGTTGAGAAGAATCCGAATCTGAAACGTTGATATAACGATTAGCTGTTGATTTTAAATTATACTTGAAAAGTTGGAATAAGTATTTGTTATACCTTGGTAAAGATTGTTTGAGGCGTACTGGAAAACTTTCGGTACGTCTCTTTTATTAGAAGGTAAAATAAGCCAATTGGTCGATTATTTGCTTTGGTTGTAATGTTTATTGTTTATCTTTGCAAACAATTAAAATCAATAAAACATGAATAGTAAAACTTTGTTGAAATGTTTATGTATGTGTTTGGCTATGTTTGCCATTTTGGTTAATGCCAATGCTCAAGATTTGAAATCTATATTGACCGGCGTAGCAAAAGCGGTAGTAGGTGATAAAGCAACAACTTCATCTTCTATTATAGGTACTTGGAAATATGTAGGTCCGCAATGCCAGTTCGAAAGTGAAAATTTACTGGCTAAAGCCGGTGGAGAAGTAGCTGCGAAAGAAGTGGAGGAGAAGATGCAGACTGTCTATGACAGAATAGGGATGAGTGGCTGTGAGTATACTTTTAATGAAGATGGAACTTATTCATACACATTGAAAAAACGTACAATGAGTGGCACTTACACGTTCGATGATAAGGAAAAGACCATTACTATGAAGGGAAAATTGGGAGTAAAAACTGTTGCTCATGTCACAGTGACCGGAAATGATATGAGTCTGGTCTTTAATGCGGATAAATTAATGTCAGTATTGAAAACGATTACAGGTACTGTTTCTAAAGTGAATTCTACTGCTGCCACCATTAATAGTGTAGCCGGATCTTATGACGGTTTGATGTTGGGATTCGATTTGAAGAAGTAATTATAGAATAGGAGCTAGGTTATAATAAAAGGAAGTCATTAAGATGGCTTCCTTTTTTATAGTAAAAATCAAATTAGGGACATTCATTAAATATTACAAAATCAGCCAACTAATTCATACACAAAGTAT
>ENA-OPLM01000298-OPLM01000298.1-human-gut-metagenome-genome-assembly--contig:-NODE-298-length-11016-cov-2.001277_pt1 | contig 11016 bp, 9 predicted proteins | sample MGYA00241444_ERZ501720 | MGnify/ENA primary metagenome ERZ501720 (study PRJEB25962, sample SAMEA2042194) | human gut metagenome | biome: human gut; feature: human-associated habitat; material: faeces...
ATATATGTTTCAGTAAACGAGGAGGTTGTGCATGGTATCCCGACTGATGAGCGTATCTTACAGGAGGGCGATATCGTGAGCCTTGATGCTGGTGTTATCTACAAAGGATACCACTCAGACGCAGCCAGAACAGTAGGCGTAGGAGAGATTTCAGAGGAAGCAAGACTTCTTATAGAAAGAACACGTCTCAGTTTTTTTGCAGGAATAAAGAATGCAGTTGCGGGAAACAGACTGTATGATATTTCAGGAGCCATACAGCAGCTTGCCGAGTCGTTTGGATACGGAGTTGTATATGACCTTGTAGGTCATGGCATAGGAAGCCATTTACATGAGGATCCTGAGGTGCCGAACTTCAGACCACAGGGCTTTAGAAAAGGGCTTAGACTTAAGCCGGGCATGACCCTGGCGGTTGAGCCAATGATTAATGCAGGTTCACCGCATGTGGTGTGGATGGATGACGAATGGACAGTGGTTACTGAGGATTTATCGTTGTCGGCACACTATGAAAATACCATACTTATTACAAAAGGAAAGCCGGAGATACTTTCTCTGACAGAGGATGAAAAAGCAGCCGGATTTCTGGAGCTAATCTAATAATAATCATAACGAAACCCAAGGATTTATTTACAGGAGGAATCAAAATGTCAAAAGCAGACGTTATCGAAGTTGAAGGTGTTGTAGTTGAGAAGTTACCAAATGCGTTTTTTAAGGTAGAGCTTGAGAACGGACACCAGATTTTAGCTACAATCAGTGGAAAGCTTCGTATGAATTTCATCAGAATTTTACCGGGAGATAAGGTAACAATTGAGATGTCACCATACGATCTGACAAAGGGCAGAATTATCTGGAGAGATAAGTAATTTTTACAGATAATTTTTTAAAAAAATATATTGACTTCCCTTAAGCGTCCGTGTATAATGCTATCTGGACACTTTTGGAAAAGTACCTGAAAAGGACTTTTATAGAGAAAGGAGGATTTGCTGTGAAGGTAAGATCATCAGTTAAACCTATTTGCGAAAAGTGCAAAGTTATCAAGAGAAAAGGAAGCATCAGAATTATCTGTGAGAATCCAAAGCATAAGCAGAGACAGGGTTAATTAGTACAAATATTTGACCCTGTTATTTGTGCGTTTGGTTTATTAAACCTTTTTTCACATCATTATGTGCGGCTGCAGCGAGATATTTATCATCGCTGTTCATAATAAACAGAGGCATTCTGGTTTCATATTATAATACCGAGTGATATGGAACAAAATGCAAATATGGGAGCGCATATGGCTACACACATTTCAGGACGTGCAACCGTAGCTGTAGATACATATGTGTTTCGGAGAGTATACGTCAAGTTGCAGATGTATCGTTACTATAGTAAATAACTAAAAATTATGGAGGTGTAAACACACATGGCTCGTATTGCAGGTGTAGATTTACCAAGAGAAAAACGTGTAGAAATCGGCTTAACTTACATCTACGGAATCGGAAGAGTAAGTGCAGACCGTATCCTTGAAGCAGCTAATGTTGATCCAAGCACTCGTGTTAGAGATCTTACAGATGACGAGGTTAAGAGAATCAGCGCTGTTATCGACGAGACAATGACAGTTGAAGGTGATTTAAGAAGAGAAATCGCTTTAAATATCAAGAGACTTCAGGAAATTGGATGCTATCGTGGTATCCGTCATAGAAAGGGACTTCCGGTTCGTGGTCAGAAGACAAAGACTAATGCAAGAACTCGCAAGGGTCCTAAGAGAACAGTAGCAAACAAGAAGAAATAATCACTTAGAAAATAAGTGAAAACGCCACTTGAACGTAGTGCGCGTTTAGTTCTGCGGACGAAGAAGCAGAGCTTCATTATAACTTAAATAAAGTTTAGAAAGTAGAAAGTAGGTTAGTTTAAATATGGCTAAGAATGTTGCAAAGAAAACAACTAAAAAGCGTGTAAAGAAAAACGTTGAACGCGGACAGGCACATATTCAGGCATCTTTCAATAACACAATCGTTACTTTAACAGATGCTGAAGGAAATGCTTTATCATGGGCAAGTGCCGGTGGTCTTGGATTTAGAGGTTCAAAGAAATCTACTCCATATGCTGCACAGATGGCAGCAGAAACAGCTACAAAGGCAGCTTTAATCCATGGATTAAAGACAGTTGACGTATTCGTTAAGGGACCAGGTTCAGGAAGAGAGGCAGCTATTCGTGCCCTTTCAGCATGTGGTCTTGAGGTTACATCAATCAGAGACGTTACTCCGGTACCTCACAATGGATGTCGTCCACCAAAACGTAGAAGAGTCTAATCAGGAGGTATAGATTAAAATGGCAGTTAATAAAGTACCTGTACTTAAGAGATGCAGATCACTTGGTTTAGAGCCAAGTTATTTAGGATATGATAAGAAGTCTAGAAGAAACCTTACAAGAGCAAACAGAAAGGTGTCTGAGTACGGACTTCAGTTAAGAGAAAAGCAGAAAGCTAAATTCATCTATGGTGTTTTAGAGAAGCCTTTCCGTAACTACTACAAGAAAGCAGATCAGATGAAAGGATTAACAGGTCTTAACCTTATGACAATCCTTGAGTCAAGAATTGACAACGTAATTTTCCGTCTTGGTTTCGCAAGAACAAGAAAAGAAGCTAGACAGATCGTTGATCACAAGTTCGTTACAGTAAACGGAAAAGTTGTTAACATCCCTTCATACCTTGTAAAGGCTGGCGATGTTATCGAAATTAAAGAGAGCAAAAAGAATACTCAGAGAATGAAAGATATCGTCGAGGTAGCTGGCGGAAGAATCGTTCCGGAGTGGTTAGACGTAGATGCTGAGAAATTACAGGGAACTGTAAAAGACTTACCTACACGTGAGCAGATTGATGTTCCTGTAGATGAGATGCTCATCGTCGAGTTATATTCTAAGTAAAATTAGGTTGATTTGCCGGGGATTTATTTCCCGGCTTATCCACTCTTTGATAACATATAACAACGATACCCGAGAAGGAGGGAATTTGAAGTGTTCGATTTTGAAAAACCAAAAATTGAAATCGCAGAAATTTCAGAAGACAAGACATATGGCAGATTTGTTGTAGAGCCATTAGAGAGAGGTTACGGTACAACACTTGGAAACTCTTTAAGACGTATCATGCTTTCTTCTTTACCGGGCGCTGCAGTAAGTCAGGTCAAGATTGATGGTGTTTTACATGAATTCAGCTCTATTCCTGGTGTTAAGGAAGATGTTACAGAAATCATCATGAATATCAAGAACCTTGCAATTCGCAATAATAGTTCTACAAATGAACCAAAGGTTGCATATATCGAATTCGAAGGTGAAGGCGTTGTTACAGCAGCCGATATTCAGGTTGATTCAGATATCGAGATTTTGAATCCTGAGTTAGAGATTGCACACTTGAATGGTGGTGCAGATTCTAAGCTTTACATGGAGCTTACAATCACAAACGGCAGAGGTTATGTCGGAGCAGAGAAGAACAAGAATGAGGATACACCAATCGGAGTTCTTGCTGTAGATTCAATCTACACTCCTGTTGAGCGTGTTAACCTTACTGTAGAGAATACCCGTGTAGGTCAGGTTACAGATTATGATAAGCTTACATTAGATGTATTTACAAATGGTGCATTGGAGCCTGACGAGGCAGTCAGTCTTGCAGCTAAGGTATTAAGTGAGCACTTAAATCTGTTCATCGATCTTTCAGAGGCAGCACAGCAGGTTGACGTTATGGTCGAGAAGGAAAACGATGCTCAGGAAAAGGTTCTTGAGATGAACATCGACGAGCTTGAGCTTTCAGTTCGTTCATACAACTGCTTGAAGCGTGCAGGAATTAACACTGTTGCAGAGCTTATCAATAGAACACCTGAGGACATGATGAAGGTTCGTAACCTTGGTCGCAAGTCTTTAGAGGAAGTTTTAGCAAAATTAAAAGAATTAGGTTTAGAGTTAAATCAGACTGAGGAATAATTCATTCGAATAATCCTTGCACTGATTCTTCTAAATAAATTGGTCATATATAAATTTTAAATATCATATTTATGTTTATGTGTGACAAAACTCATAGCGGCAGGGCCAGTAAGACCAAAGAGCGTGACCGTGTCTGATACATGAGTGGCAACTGATTTGAGCATTTGCTTTTTGAAATAAGGCAAAGCTTTATCACAACAAGATACGATGTCTGGCAGTAAGACCGAAGTGCGTGACCGGATGTCCCACAAATGGAGGAAATTAAAATGGCAAAATATCGTAAGTTAAGCAGAACATCAAGCCAGAGAAAGGCTTTACTCAGAGGTCAGGTTACACAGCTTCTTGTTAACGGAAAGATCGTTACTACAGAGGCTAAGGCTAAAGAGGTTCGTAAGATCGCTGAGGGTCTTATCGCATTAGCAGTAAAAGAGAAAGACAACTTCGAAGAGGTTACTGTAACAGCTAAGGTTGCCCGCAAGGACAAAGATGGCAAGAGAGTAAAAGAGGTTGTAGACGGAAAGAAAGTTACTGTTTATGACGAAGTAGAGAAGAAGATCAAGAAGGATTCTGCTTCACGTCTTCATGCCAGAAGACAGATGCTCAAGGTTCTTTACACAGCTAAAGAGTCTGACGGCACAAAGAAGGGAACAAAGACTATCGATGTAACAAACAAGTTATTCGATGAGATCGCTCCTAAGTATGCTGATCGTAACGGTGGTTACACAAGAATCGTTAAGATTGGACAGCGTAAAGGTGACGGAGCTTTAGAGGTTCTCCTTGAGTTAGTTTAATATTTAATCGGTATAAATCTTAGACTAAATAAAACCAGAGATTTGAGTGGATGACACTCACTTCTCTGGTTTTTTATTTCTAGGGTAATTATTCTAATCTATTGAGAAAAACCAAAGCTTCATGGTTGCTTGAAAGCAGCAGGTTTGATTGTTCTAAATTTTTTTCTATAGTTACTATGAACTTATAAGAAAATAAAAAAGCCGTGTGAAATCTAAATCATTTCACACGGCTTTTTTTAAATACGATTAATTATTTATTCTTTGCTGCAGCCTGCTCGTCATTATACTTCTGAACACACTTCTTGATTCTGTCATATGGTGAGAGAAGATCACTGATAGAACAGTCGTGGTTTAATGTATCAATGAGGTATGCGATGTATTTGCTCATGTCACAGCTGATATAGTACTCCTTAGAGAGAAGCTCAGGTGACTGGTAGATAAGGTTTGTTGTAACTACTCTGTAGATGAGACCCTCCTCGTAAGCCTTGTCAAATGAAGCAAAGCCGTTTGTGAAGAGACCGAATGTAGAAACAACAAAGATTCTGTTAGCTTTACGCTTCTTGAGCTCTCTTGCTGTATCTATCATACTCTCGCCGGAAGAAATCATATCATCGATGATAAGAACATCCTTACCCTCCACATTTGTTCCGAGGAACTCATGAGCTACGATAGGGTTACGTCCGTCAACGATACGGCTGTAATCACGACGTTTGTAGAACATACCCATGTCTACTCCGAGTACGTTTGCAAGGTAAATAGCACGGTTTGTAGCGCCCTCATCAGGAGAGATAATCATAAGATGGTCAGCATCAATAGTGATATCCTTTACGTTCTTTAAGATGCCCTTAATGAACTGGTAAGAAGGCATTACATTCTCAAAACCGTTCAGAGGAATAGCATTTACCACACGAGGGTCATGAGCATCGAAGGTGATGATATTGTCTACACCCATGTTGATAAGCTCCTGAAGAGCCAATGGACAGTCAAGAGACTCACGGCCTGTACGTCTGTGCTGACGGCTCTCATAAAGGAAAGGCATGATAACTGTTATTCTTCTTGCTTTTCCGCCGGCTGCAGCGATAACACGCTTTAAGTCTGCATAGTGGTCATCTGGTGACATGTGGTTTGTCTGACCGCATACTGTGTAGGTAAGACTGTAGTTAGTTACATCTACCATGATGTACAGATCATAACCACGAACAGACTGGTTGATAACACATTTAGCCTCGCCAGAACCGAATCTAGGTGTAGAAGGCTTGATAATGTAGCTGTTTTTGTAGTAGTCCTTGAAAGCACTCTCGTTAGCATGCTGGTGCTCTCTGTGCTCTCTCCAGCCCTGTAAGTATGCATCTACCTTCTGGGCAAGACCTATACAACTGTCGGTTGCAACAAGTCCAAGTGTACCGGTTGGCATAGTCTCCAAAATTCTCTCATCGTTTGGCATTGTTATTCCTCCATATAACCATATAATAAATAAACTAAATATATAATATAAAAAGCGTTATTTGGAAAGACGCTTTTTAATTCGTATGTCATCTCCAAAGAGCTTGATAAAACTATAATTGCTTGAAATTCTTGAAAGTGTTCTCTCGGAGTAAATCTCTGCTATCTGCTCCAAATTCAGATTAGTGGAAATAATAGTAGATTTCCGGCGCAGTATGCGCTCATTTACACAAAGGAAAAGTTGTGATGTGGTAAATGAGTTGGAAAGCTCGGTTCCGAGATCGTCTATGATAAGTAAATCACAGTCGAATATATTCTGGTGCGCTGCGATGGCATCTGCATCCTTTTCAAACACACCTTTGCTTAATATATCAAATAATTGGAATGCTGTAAAGTAAATTACGGAGTAACCTGCATCTAAAAGCTCTTTTGCAATGCAATTAGATAAAAAAGTCTTTCCGACACCGGTATTACCGTAGAAAAATATGTTTTTAGGTTTGTTTTCAAAATTATCTATAAAATCATGACAGTTCGTCACGGCAAGCTTTGCTGTGGCGAGAGCAGACAGCCCTGTCGCAGGATTTTTCTGCTCATCTGAGTAATAATCAAATGAGAGCGCGGAAAAATTCTCACGAGACAAAATCTCCCTGATATTGGACTGTGAATAAACGGTATTGATAATAGCCTGCTTGAAACAATGACATTTCTGACCGTTTATGTATCCTGTATCGTGGCAATCTGGACAGGTGTAAATAGGCTCAAAATAATCAAGCGGATATCCGAGTGTTGATAGCAGTGCAGCACGCTCCTCCTTATAGTCATCGATTGCAAGGCGTAAAGCGGCAAGAGCATTCTCATCGCCGTCCATAAGCCTGTACGCCTGCCTGACAGATGCGGATGCAATCTCTGAGTCAATCTCCCTGAGGCGGGGCGCCTTGCGATAGGCTTCCTCAATACGCTTGTCATGTATGTATTTGTTCTGAAGCTGGCGTTTATCGTAGCCTCGCATTATCTCATCATATTGAGCATTGGTAAGTGCCATATACCCTCCTTGGGATGTGTAAATCTAACTTGAAAAATCATACAACGAAATTGCGCAACAGAAATCATACAGGTTAAATTATATAATTGAAATCACGCAACAGAAATCATACAGTTTAAATCATATAATTGAAATCATGTAGCTTAAATCATACCGTAGAATTGAGAAACAGCTTCTCCAGCTTGTCGTAATCATTGTTGCGCTGATTGAAGTTGTTAAATTTATTCTTGGAACTTGAATTATTGCTTTTTGGTTTTGAGGAACCGTTTGTAGCATTTGTACTCTGTGATGAGCCGGTAGCAGAGGCCTTATTGGCCTTGGCAAAGTTGGCATCAAGCACTTCAACATCCTTTAATGTATGTACATCCTTTTTCCTCCAGTTTGCGAGTATCGAGTCTGTGTACTCGAAGCTTGGCTTCTGGATAGCTGAAATAGTTTTATTGCAGGCGGCTTTTACAAGCTCTATATCGAAACCGTATTCGCCGACCCATTTGTTGATGAGTGACACCTCAGAGTCAACCAGATTGCGGCCTGTGATGCCTAGAGCCTTCATTACAGAATAGTAAATCTGTGAGTGAGCGGCTGCATCGTCCTTTGCCTGATCTACGGTCTTTATGCCGGCATCGGCCCAGCCGAGAGCAACCTTGTTCATGTACCGAAGGCTTGAATGTCCTTTGGTAATGCAGTACTCCACGAGATACTCCACCAGGTCTGTAGAAAAATGAAGCTCGTCCAGCCAGTAGAGCACCATATTGGTGTCTGTGGATGAAAGCGTATGCTTCAGATATGTCTCTATAATAAAGAAAAGCTCTGAAATGTCAGGATTCTTTCTAAATTCCTTAATCTCATCAAGTGTGTATTCCTTCTGTGAAGAAGCAGCTTTGTCAGTAGTCTGGCTCTTAAGCTTTTCCACAACAGAATCCTGCATCCGAATATTCGCGGTAGAAATATTCTGTGCAGCATTATTAACCACGCTGTTTTGCAAATTATTCTGCGCGGCATTATCAGCCACAGCGCTTTGTATATTACTCTGAGCAGCCTGCATACCGGATACAGAAAGACTGCAGAGGTTGATTCCCATAATCTGGCCATCAGCGCCGGATTGCAGCTGTAAAATGCCCTCAGAAGCCCAGTAATTGAGAGCACGTATGATGTCGGCCTCAGTATTGCTGAAATGATCGGCAATCTCTGAAATAGTTGCTATGCCTGCCCCGGAGCCTGTCGCACGGAGCAGATAAAGGTATACCTTGACAAACTCACCGTTTGCCTTTGGCATGTATTGATCTATAAAAATATCTGACACAGTAGTGAATGATGTTGCTATGTCACTGCTAATGTTTATCGCTGTCATATAAAAAACTCTCTTTCGCTTAACCTGTGAGCAATTATAGCACAATATTTTAACCGTGTGAAGATGGTAAAAGTGCTACAAGCCTTGTAAACTTGGGCTTTCTGAATCCACAAAAAAATGTGGATAATGTGGATAACTATGTAAAATAATTGAAAAATCAATGTATCACAGGGTATATAAGCTGTTGAAAATTATTTAAAAAATCCACACACAAAATGAGAGTTGTTAACATTTTGTATGTGGATAACGTGGATAACTTATTTCTTAAGCAGGTCTTCGCCGATTTCTACTACATTTCCGGCACCCATTGTTATCAACAGGTCGCCGTTTACACAATTTTCTGATAAAAATTTCTCGATTTCCTCAAATGATGGGAAATAGTGCGCATTCACACCTTTTTCGAGCAATAAATCAAGGATGTCCTTAGATGAAATGCCATAGGTGTTCTGCTCACGAGCAGCATAGATATCAGCTAGCACCACAACATCTGCCATTGAAAGAACATCGGCAAAATCATTTAAGAATGCCTTGGTTCTGGAATAGGTATGTGGCTGGAAGCAAAGGACAAGCCTGTCATGTGGATATTTTTGTGCAGCTGTCAGTGTTGCACGGATCTCTGTTGGATGGTGAGCGTAGTCATCAATGATTGTGACGCCGTTTACCTTGCCCTTGTACTGGAAACGTCTGTCAGCACCGCCAAATTTGTCGAGGCCTGTGAGGATAGACTCCTCATCAAGACCGAGTGTGGTGGATAAAGCTATGGCTGCGAGCGCATTGCTTACATTGTGAGCGCCCGGAACAGAGAGTTTTACGTCGAAAAGTGGACTACCCTGTCTCATAGCTGTAAAAGATGCACAAGCTTTATCGTCATAGGTTATATTTTCCGGATAGAAATCATATTTTGAATCAAAGCCATAGGTGATAATCTTCTGAGGAAGACCTGCGACAATCTCTTCATAGCGGTCAATCTCACCGTTGATGATGGTAGCACCGCCTGCGAGAGTGTTTGATGCATACTCGCGGAAGGAATGCCTGATGTCGTTGATATCCTTGAAGAAATCCAGATGCTCAGCCTCAATATTTAAAATAATACTGTAGCGTGGTCTGAAATTCAAAAAGCTGTTTGTGTACTCACACGCCTCAGAGATGAAGTACTCTGAATCGCCCACACGCAGATTGCCGTGGATAGATGACAAAATACCTCCTACGGAAATGGTAGGATCTGTCTGAGCGGCGAGAAGAATCTCACTGATCATGGATGTGGTGGTAGTCTTGCCGTGTGTGCCGGCTACACAAAGACCTTTTCCGGCACGAGTTAACATGCCCAATACTTGCGAACGTTTCTGTATCTCGAATCCATTTTCACGGAAATAGGTAAACTCTTTATGTGTTTCGGGAATAGCAGGAGTATATACGACCAAAGTGCTTGATGCGTCACGGAATGATGCGGGTATTTGGTCTGAGCTGTCTTCGTAATGAATAGCTGCTCCTTCTTCTATCAACTTTTCCGTCAGTTCACTTGGAGTACGGTCATAGCCACCTACATTCTTGCCTTTTGACAAGAAGTAACGTACCAATGCACTCATACCGATGCCTCCGGCACCGATAAAGTAAACTGATTTTAGTGTATTAACATTCATTTCTCTTTCTATAATCATCAGCCAATTCATAGACTTCGCGTGCAATCACATTTGCAGAGTCTGTAAAGGCCAGTTTTGCAATATTTGTACTTAAACTCTTTAGCAATTCAGGATGTTGGACGGTTTCAATTGCTTTATCCAACAAAGCTTCTTTGGCAGCAGCATCTTTTATGTAGAGCGCTGCATTTTTATTGACTAGCGCCAATGCGTTTTTGGTTTGATGGTCTTCTGCTACGTTGGGAGAGGGTACCAGAATGACCGGTTTCTGCAATAAACAGAACTCAGAGATAGAACCGGCCCCGGCACGGCTGATTACCAAGTCAGCAGCACTGTATGCCGATGCCATGTCGCTAATGAAATCGGTAACATGAAGCATGGGCAGTTCCCCTGCTTTAGCCACGGCTGCACGAACTTCATCAATGTAAATCTTACCGGTTTGCCAGATGAACTGCACACCTGATGTGCGTATCTTTTCAAGTCCTTCCATCATACAGTGGTTGATAGTACGTGCGCCAAGACTTCCTCCCAAAATAAGGACAACTTTCTTTTCGGGGTTAAGACCAAAGGAACGGATGGCTTCTTCGCGACTGATAGTATGATTGAGTAACCCTTGGCGTACAGGATTACCGGTCAGGATGATTTTATCTTTTTCGAAGAAACGTTCCATACCGTCGTATGCTACACATATCTTGCAGGCTTTTTTTGCCAACAGTTTATTCGTAACTCCGGCATAAGAATTCTGCTCTTGCAACAAGGTGGGGATTCCCATCATACCGGCTACTTTCAATGTAGGGC
>ENA-OPLM01000299-OPLM01000299.1-human-gut-metagenome-genome-assembly--contig:-NODE-299-length-10953-cov-2.861075_pt1 | contig 10953 bp, 9 predicted proteins | sample MGYA00241444_ERZ501720 | MGnify/ENA primary metagenome ERZ501720 (study PRJEB25962, sample SAMEA2042194) | human gut metagenome | biome: human gut; feature: human-associated habitat; material: faeces...
CGGCAAGGTGGATGGAATGGTGGCTTTGCTCCCTACGGATATACACTGGAAGATAACAAGCTGATGATTGAAGAAACAGAGGCTGTGGCAATACGGAAGATTTTTGAATTATATACTTCATCGGAAATTGGTTTGGGTGGTATCGCGAATCAGTTGAATTTACAAGGTATACGGAAAATTCCGAGGCAGAATGGCACATTAGAGGATTGGACAGGACATTTCATTAAACTGATATTGGATAATCCGGTTTATTGCGGTAAAATTGCCTATGGACGGAGAACGAAGGAAAAAGTCAAAGGCACAAAAAACGATTACCAGATGAAAAGAAATGACGATTACATTCTGACAGAGGGACAGCATAAAGGAATCGTTAGTGAGGAGGTATGGGAAAAGGCTCATGCCAAGCGTCTTAGAACCGGAGTAAAGCAACCGTCAAAAATTGGGCGGGATCGAGTTCATTTGTTATCCGGTCTGCTGAAATGCCCGGTTTGTGGAAGTCCCATGTATACGAATAAACACGCATGGACAAATAAAGATGGCACTTACAAAGAAATTTACTATTATGTATGTAGTCGGAATAGAATGGTCAGGGGTAAGCATTGTGAATATAAGGCAATGCTGAAAAAGACCGATATTGAACCGATGGTCATTGAGGCAATTCGTGAGATCGTAAGGAATGAGGAATATGCCCAGGCCATTAAAGAACGGATTGGCGTTCAGATTGACACGAAAGCAGTGGATAAAGAACTGGAGGGCTATCAGGCAAAGCTGAAGGAAGTTGATCTGAATAAAACAAGATTGGAACGGGAAATTGACAGTCTCCCTGCTGATGCAAAATACCGGGAACGAAAGCTCCATGATATGACCTTGCGGTTAGATTCCCTATATGATGTCATTGTTGAGCTGGAGGAAAAAATCGAAGATGCCAGACTTCGGCGAGATGCAATTAAGCAGCAGGCAATTACTCTTGAGAATATTTACAAAATCATGGTGAATTTCGACTGCGTTTATAATATAATAAATGACGAAGAAAAGAGAAATGTGGTCACAGCCTTGATTAAGGAAATTGAAATTTACAGAAATGACGAGTCTGAATATCCGCTAAAGCGGATTGGCCTGAATTTTCCGGTGTTCAAGGATGGCGGGGAAGTTACGGAACTTTTGTGGGACAAAGGGAATACCGTTGAAACTGTGGTAGGACTACACAGAAAGGATATGTAGAAATCCTTGAATTTACGCACTTTGTAGAGCTTTTCAGCTTCAACAGGATTGCTGAAGATCACAAGGAAAAAGAGCTTGTGAGGAAGGTAACTGTTGTTGTAGCGTTAGACCTCGGTTGTGGGAACACAAAGAATTCTGAATATGAAAGTAAATAGAGAACTATCAGATATGTTGATAGAACGTAGGGATACTTGAAAGAGTGTCCCTATTTTTTATATTAGGGCATTCCATTATGAGTGCCTTTTTCAATTCAATTTAAAAGGAGGTTCACTATGAACAACACAGCGTTAGGAGCAGAAAACAAAAAGGAACAGACAATCAATTTTATCAGCGAAGCACATGAGAAATTCTACTTTGAAAAATTAAAAGAGGTACGCTATCAGGATGTGTAAAAACTGAGTGTCTGCATGAAGGCTGGCAGACCAGTGGCAGTATGAAGGTGGTGCGAATGGCATTTAACCTGTATTGCAACGGCACACCGAGGGAAAAAGATACTTGTCAAAGGTCTGAAAGGAAAGAAAGGCAGTTATGATGCGTACCTGATTCCAGAGAGTGTAGAGGAATTTTCCTATACGAAAGATGGTAAAGAAATCATAGGATTCCAGTATAAGCTTAAGATGGAATTTCCACAGAAGAAGGATAAGTAGAAAAACTGAAAAAACTTGAAAAAATATTTTTCATAATAATTTGTAAGATTTTGTCGAAAACTGTCATGTATATAGTGAAGGGAGAATTTTAGCATGAGTAAGGAAAAAGAAATAGAGATGCTGAAAGAAAAACTTGACTATTATACGTTGGTAGCCGCTGATGACGAATTTTTAGACGATTTCTGGAAGTATTGCGAAGAACGGGAAAGGGAGGGAAAAATACTGGTGTAGGAAGCAGTAATAGCAGTATTTATGATGAAAAAAGTGTGGTATTATGAGAAAAAGAAATTTGCAAATCGTAGTTTGTAACGAAGATATTTGCGATGAAAGGAATTAAGATTGAGTTATTGGGGATTGCAATAATACCTTTAGGAATTGCTGTGACAACAAATAATTTTTGGGGATATGTCCTAGGTGTTCTTGGATTTGGCGTCGCTGTAGTTGGCTGTTTTCTAAAAGATAATCACTAATAACTTCTTGTTTGAAAAATTGAGAAAACGTAATATTGAACAAAAAAGAAATGCACAGTTCTTAGCTTATCGTGAACTGTGCATTTTTGTAAATAAATACTTTTAATTAGCCGATTACGGCATCCTCTGCTGTAAAATGTTCCAGAGAATTTTCTTTTACCTGAATGCAGATATAAGTAATTCCAGAAATATCGGATGCAAAAAACTGACGCTTTGCAGCAGGTGCGATTTTTAGCCAGTCTCCAGTTGAAAGGCTAATTTCTTCTCCATCAATTATGGCTTTGCCGTTACCTGAAAGAATTCCATAGATTTCTTCATTTTCTTTATGAGAATGAACAAATGGGACATTTGCTCCTGCAGGTAGTTCGTTTAAACTGATTTCTGCACCTGTTAAAGACAACTTTTCATGCAGCTCAATTCGGTTTTCCTTTCCAATAGTTGTTTTTGTGTAATTTGCCATAATAATACCTCCATAGTTAATTTGTAGTTTCTGGTTGCTTGGTATTAGTATAGTGTGAGACACATACAAAAACAAGTACGCACCTTTTTGTAACTGTACACTCAAAAATGAATGTGTTACAATAGACTCGGAGGTGAGAATTATGCGAGCAAAAGAAGAATTACCGGAATGCCCAGTTGCAACAGCAGTATCTCTTATCGGAGGAAAATGGAAACTGCTGATTTTGCGTAACTTGAAAGAGCGTCCATGGAGATTCAATGAGCTACAACGAAGTATAGATGGTATTTCACAAAAGGTTTTGACAGATAGTTTAAGACAAATGATGAGTGATGGGCTGGCATATCGCCACGATTACCATGAGCAGCCACCGAGAGTTGAATACGGCTTAACGGAACTCGGAACAAAAATGCTTCCAATTGTTAATTCACTTGCTGACTTTGGTAACTACTATAAATCAATTATTGAACAAAATTAAGGACGTTAGTATTTGAAAAACTCGAACAATTCCAGTTTTTGAAACTGAGAAATCGGAATTTAGGGAGGTACAAGAATGATAAATTTAGTGGCACTTCCGTGCCTCTGTGTAGATGTTTTTGATGGAACAGATGAATTGCGTGCAGGTGGTGAAGCCCTTAATTTTGCAGTTCATGCATCAAAATTTGAGGAGTTTAATGTTTCAATATTGGGTGCGGTTGGACAGGATTCCTACGCAAAATTTATTATGGATTCTGTTTCTGATAAGAGAATAGATGTAAGCCATGTAAGAGTTGAAGAGGATAAAGTAACTGCAAATAATCGTACATATCTTACGGCTGACGGTGACAGATATTACAAAGATGATTCATGGACGGGTGATATTGTTGATAAAATGATATTGAATCAAGACGAATTGGACTTTATAAAAAAATCAGAGGTTGTATTTATACATTTCTGGGCAGGCTGTTTTGAACAAATTATAGATTTAAAAAAGAATAATAACTTCAGATTGGCTGTGGATTTTGTAGAATATCGTAATTTTAAGGAGATGGAAAAATATGCACCATATATAGATTATTTCCTGATTAGTGGAGAGGAATCAATTCTTCCGATATTTGAAGCATTTTCCAAGAAGTATAAAGGACTATTTAATGCATCTTTAGCTGATAAAGGAAGTGTTACATATTATAATGGTGAAAAGTATTTTGTCCCGGCTGATGAAGCTTTAGAAATAGTTGATACTACTGGTTGCGGAGATAGCTACCATGCAGGCTTTGTGTGTTCTCATATGTTAATTGGTGATATTTACGAGGCTATGAGAGTTGGTACAGAATTTGCAACAGAGACATTGTCTCATTATGGTGGCTTTTAATTCGATTTGTAAGGAGAAACAATATGACAGGGTTTATTATATGGTCACTTTTCGGAGTGTTTATAATTGGATTATGAATAAAAGATATGTTTTCTAAGAATCCGGTTGTGAAGAAAAGTAAATAAACTTCAGTTTTTGAAACTGAGAAATCGGGATTTAAGGAGGTCTTGTATGAAGAAAATCGTATGTACAATGCTATGTATTATGCTTTTATTTGGTTTGAGTGCTTGTGGTGGAGATGTCAGTGAAGTAAAAACTCATAATGTTGAATCTGAGAGCTATTCAGAAGAGGATATTAAAGCTGCGATTGACACAATAAAAAAGGAGTTTAAGAGTGATTGGAAAGGATGCACTCTCACAGAAATTTACTATGCCGGAGATGACTGCACGAAAGATTATAAAGATTGGGCAGACAGAAACAATGCAGATGAAGTCATTGTTTTATTATCTTCATTCGATGTTGATTCATCTGGTGGAAACGGGTCTTTGAATCCAAATAGTACATACAGTGATTGGAAGTGGATTTTAGTTAGAACAGATGGCGGAAAGTGGCAGCATGTTGACCATGGATATTAAGTCAAATTCCTGTTTTTGAAACTGAGAAATCGGAATTTGTGAGGGAAAGAAATGAAGAAAAATACTCCAAGCGATGATGAAATAAAGAATTATAGCCATAAGAAGATGACATTGCCATTGATGGAACATGCTTCTGAAGAAATGAAGGAACCTGTATGGAAGCTTGTTAAAAAGTTAGCGTCTTATGCTCGTGTACCGGGCGCTATGTCAGATTTTAAGAAAATGGCGGTGTTCGCTGAGGATGATGCAATTGTCGATGTAGTTCTGGATACATTACAGGATATGAAATATCCTTTTAAAAACACAGATTTTATACCGGATATCATGGGCTATTATTACTCGATTGCATTGATTTCGCAAAGCATGCATAGAAGGGAAGAAACGATTAAGCTGTTCAATGAGCTTGTTGATTATGCAATCAGTATTAAATCTAACAGCGCATTGCCACTTGCGAGAAATATGGATGTTTTGTCAAAGGAATATCCCGATCTGTCAGATTTATTTGAAAAAGCAAAGACTATCTATAGATTTGATGCAATAGATAGTATAAAAGAAAGGGTGCCTATACAGGTCAATAAGCTTTATCACGATTATACAAATGCAGATAAAATAGAAGCAGAATACATTAATGTTGAAAATCCTGAGGATGGTAAGGTTTTTGTCGAAGTGGATGAAAATGGATATGTCGTAAGAATAGTAGAAAAGGGGAAAAACATTTATACAAAGATATTTAAACATTATAGCTATGACATGATTAATTATGCGATAGTCAGAGATGTTTTGCTGAGAAAACACATGGAAGAAATGCGAATCAATGATATTGCGGATGCAAGAGTTGTCGAAGCTACGAGAACGGATCTTAAGAAACTGTATAGTGATATTGAGATATCTGTAAATAATAAGGAGTTTGCATATATATTAGATGGGCATGAAAAATTCAATAATACCTGAATCCGTGAACCTTGTTTCAAAATGAAAAGGCACACAGGAAATGTTTGCCATATTTGTTATTGTATACTAAATTTTGAAAATGCTGCATAATTTTGCGTTCAAAAAAAGACTGCACCATTTGTGTGCAGCTGCCATTGCCATATTCAGCTACCTGTTGTCAGGTGATTAATGCAAAGCTGTCATAAAGACGCTTGAAAGTAAATCTCCAGCGATTACTCCTTCCAATGGACAGCACCAGACGGCCGGCATGTTCTGTCAGATGTCCCGCAAACTGCATAAGATTACTGATCACCGTACGTATTCTTCGGCGATGTATTTTCTTCCGGCCGGGAGCATCCTTCTTTTTCAGCGATTCCTGCCCTATGATTCGAAGGATATTATATGCGATCATTGTCAGCTCCAGCACCAGTTTGTTGTTCTCAAACTTTCCCGACGGGAGTCTTCCAACATCCATGTCCGTCTTGATTTCACTGTGATACTGCTCACTTTCTCCGTGGGCATGGTAAAGATCAATGACTGTTTCGTCTGGCAGGGAAGTGTTTGTCCAGTATGTGCCCAGTTCTATATCGGGTACGATAAAATACTGCCCATATCGGTCAATGGTTCTTTCCGTGATCTCATAAATTGTGCGTATTCCGACAGTTTTCTCCTCGTTATCAGAAAGGGAATATGTCACATTCCGGAAGGTCTGTCCGATATAAACAGTTTTCCCATCACGTGGATGCTGGATATTCTGGCAGCATTCCCTGACGGATTCCAGCCATTCTTCTTTACTTTCCTGTCTGGGATTCCGTTTTATGATGAAAGACACATTGTTGTATTTATAGCTTTCTTCCATAAAGATGCCTATGTTTTCAGATGCATCGTTGCCGGAATCCAGCCGGATGAGCAGTGGTTTTTCCGTCAGCTGTCTGCACAGTTCAATGGTCTCTCTCAGGAAATCAGGAGTTTCTTTCTGGCAGTGCTGTTTCCCAATCCGCAGTTCAAGATTGACGAGGTATCCTTCTGTGCCGATATATGCCATAATTGGTGCATATCCGTCAAAACCCTTGTAGGTACGGGATACGCCTTCCTTATTGGATTTCGAATTGTCAAAGGGGGTTACATCAATATCGACAGGAACAAAGCCGTTATCCAGGGCTGTCGGCTCTATGTGCATTTCACGCAGCATGTCGACATTTGCCTGCTGGATGTCTTTGCGCAGGGAATCCCCGATCATGTCAAAACGCTGACGGAGTGTTTCGGCGGAAGGAATCGCATAGGAGATGCCTAATGCGTATTTGTAGTAGTCAGGGTCATCCATCATTTCACGGACAGCCTCATACTGGGGTTTTCCCTGACAGAGCATACCAATATAGGTGAGGAGCACGTCTTCATTTTTTATCTGTTTCTGCAGATAATCTTTTGAAATTGGAGCACGGTTGATTTTTTTAACAAAACTGCTTTTTCCAAGTATTTGCCCTACGAATACCAGACCACTGGGAGTAATGAGCCGCTCATCGCTGAATTCAATGTGTATTTTCTTCATTGCACTGCCTCCGCCTATCTTTTGATACTTTCATTATACAGGATAATGCATGATGATACAGTAAAAAAACAAAATTTTGTTTAACCTAGTGGGTGAAATAAAATGTATTGCGAAAATCAGTTTCCAGCAGGTATTATTGCTGAAAAAAAGGGATGTAACACTATGGTAAGTTTCACGGAATAAGGTGGATTTTCATTGACACATATAACACCTTACAATACAATAAAAGCAAATATATAGCTTATAAAGGAGGTTCCTTAATGACGAAAAAAATAACCGCAATATTCTTGGCATTGTGCATGGCAATCTCCGTTTGGCCGATGACCATTCAGGCGGCATCAAAGCCCGATATTAAAGTTGGCGACTATGTTAAAATGGGCGCGTATAACAATGCCTCAATTCTTTGGCGATGTGTAAGCATTGACAATAACGGACCGCTTATGCTTGCAGACAAAATTGTTGACACCCTTGCATATGATGCCAAAACAAATGACAACAGCAATTCAAAATCACACAGCAGAAGCTATAAGCGTGATGATTACGGTTCTAACTATTGGAAAGACAGCAATATGCGTTCTTGGTTAAATTCGACCGCAGCTGAAGGCAAAGTCGATTGGCTTTGCGGCAACCCTCCGAAAGACGGATATGTAAGCGGTGTGGGAGCGTACAACGAAAAAGCGGGTTTTCTCAACGCTTTTTCAAAATCTGAAATTGCGGCAATGAAAACCGTTACCCAGCGTTCTCTCGTTTCTCATCCCGAATACAACAAGGGCATAGTTGATGGAGACGCAAATTCGGATTTGTTATACTACACCGATATTTCGGAAGCGGTGGCAAACTACGACAGTTCATATTTTGAAACTACAACCGAAAAGGTTTTTCTTCTTGATGTAAAGCAGGCTAATGCCGTGTGGAAAAATCTCAAAGGTTATTATGTTGCGTATAATAATGACGGTATGGCTTGGCCTTATTGGCTTCGCACTCCTGTTACCGATTGCAATCACGATATGCGTTATATCAGTTCATCGGGTCAGGTCGGTCGTTATGCTCCGTGGTATTCCGATTTGGGCGTAAGACCTGCATTTTATCTCGATTCCGAATATTTTGTTACAACTTCCGGCAGCGGCTCACAAAGCAGTCCTTATATCGGCTCTGCTCCAAATAAGCAAGAGGATGATTATACAATTTCGGAACCTGCCGAGGACGCAAATCCCGATTGGAATGTCAGCACCGAGCAAAGCATTCAGCTCACCCTCGGCCCGTGGTATTCAAATGACGGAAAATATTCTAATCCTACCATCCCTGTTTATACCATCCAAAAAACACGCAGCGACACGGAAAATATGGTTGTTGTCGTTTGCGGCGAGGGATACACAAAAAGTCAGCAGGGCAAATTCATCAATGATGTCAAACGACTTTGGCAGGACGCTATGAAATATGAACCGTATCGCAGTTATGCCGACAGATTCAATGTTTACGCTCTTTGCACAGCTTCCGAATCGACTTTTGACAATGGTGGAAGCACCTTCTTTGATGTTATAGTCGACAAATATAATTCGCCTGTTATTTCTAATAATCTCCACGGAAGTCAGTGGAAAAATCATATTTTTGAGAGATGTATCGGTCCTGAATTTATCGAGAAAATTCACGATGCTCATATCAAAAAAAAGTGTGATCCAAACACAATTCCGTCCGGTTCGGAATATGAGCCTTATTATTATGTTCACGATTATATTGCTCAGTTCGCTATGGTTGTAAACACAAAATCAGATTTCGGCGGTGCTTATAATAACCGTGAATACGGCTTCCATTATTTCATTTCGCCATCAGACAGTTATCGTGCGTCAAAAACTTTTGCACACGAGTTTGGACACGGTTTGCTCGGTCTCGGTGATGAATACAGTAACGGATATTTGCTTGACGATAAGGAACTTAAATCACTCAATCTTTCCTCGGTTGAAGACCCGGAAAAGATAAAATGGCGACAGCTTTTAGGTTTTAGAAACACATATACCTGTCGCAATGCTTACGGCTCAAAAATGCTTGTTTCAAGTTATGAGTGCATAATGAGAGACACAAACTATCAATTCTGTGAGGTTTGCCGTTTGCAGGGCTTCAAGCGAATGTCTCAGCTTGTTAAGGATGTAGACCTTTATGTTGCAACTCCCGAGGTTAAGGAATATACGGGCGCTTATTCAAAGCCGTCTGATTTTACCGACCTTGAAACAAGTTCATATTATAATTACACATATAATCGCAATGACCGACTTTTGAGCGGCAACAGCAAAAGCAGATTTAATACTAATATGAACGGTAAAAAAATCGAGCTTAGAACTGTTATTCAAAACATTTCAGATAAAAATGCACGACAATTAAAATTCAAAATGTGGATTAAGCACTCCGACGGAAGCGTTGCGACCGATTCATCGGGGAATCCGCTTCAAACAGTACAAACCTTTGACATTCCTGTTTGGAATGATAAGGCAAATTTCTGGCCGCTCGGTGCTTTGGATCACATCAAAAGCGACTTTAATTCAGGCTTAAAGAGTTGCTCGCTTATTTATCAAATTCCGTCTGATGCACAGCTTAAGAGCGGCGATACCGTGGCATTTCAGGTGCTCGATGAAAACGGAAATGTGCTTGCAGACGACAATACGGAAACACAGCGCTACACAACCGTTTCAATTCAGTATAAATTTGAGGACGGCTCTGAAATTCCAAACACTGCCGGCGGAACATTTACCGTGCCATACGGCACAAAGCTTGATTTAACACCGGCAAAAACACTTTATGATTATGAATTTATAAAGGTTGACGGCTTGAATAAGCCTATTGTTTCGGACGGAACGGTTGTTACATATTATTACAAAAATAAAAACGAAGAACACACTCACAATCTGACTTTGGTTGCTGCGAAAGCTGCCACCTGCACAGAGGGCGGTAAGGAAGCATACTACAAGTGCGAAGGTTGTGGCAAGTTCTATGAAGATGTACTCGGTACAAAGGAAATAACCGACCTTGCATCTTGGGGCAATATTGCTAAGATTGCCCACACCACAAAGCAAACCGTAACAAAGGCAACCCCAACAGCAAACGGCAAGATAGTAAATTACTGTTCGGTATGTAAGAAAACTCTTTCAACGACAGTAATTCCAAAGGCATCAAGCATAAAGCTTAAAGCAACATCATTAACATATAACGGAAAGGTTAGAACACCTAAGGTTATTGTTAAGGACAGAACAGGAAAGACACTTGTTAAGAATACTGACTATACTGTGTCTTATGCAAAAGGCAGAAAGTATGTTGGCAAGTACGCAGTAAAGATTACCTTTAAGGGTAAATACAGCGGAACAAAGACGCTTTATTTCACAATCAAGCCAAAGGCAACAAGTATTTCCTCACTTAAAGCAGGTTCAAAGAAGTTTACAGTAAAGTGGAAGAAGCAGGCTACACAGACAACAGGCTATCAGGTACAGTACAGTGCCTCAAGTAAATTCAGCAAGGCTAAGACCGTAACAGTAGGCAAGAATACAACAGTATCAAAGAAAATTTCAAAGCTTTCGGGCAAGAAAAAGTATTATGTAAGAGTTCGCACCTATAAGACAGTTAAGATTAACGGCAAATCCATAAGGATTTATTCAGGCTGGTCAAAAGCTAAGACTGTTACAACAAAGAAATAAAAACTATACCGTAACCTTTGATTCTGCCGGTGGCTCTGCAGTAACGACTCAGACTATCGAAGAAGGTCAGAA
>ENA-OPLM01000329-OPLM01000329.1-human-gut-metagenome-genome-assembly--contig:-NODE-329-length-10551-cov-2.286300_pt1 | contig 10551 bp, 10 predicted proteins | sample MGYA00241444_ERZ501720 | MGnify/ENA primary metagenome ERZ501720 (study PRJEB25962, sample SAMEA2042194) | human gut metagenome | biome: human gut; feature: human-associated habitat; material: faeces...
CCTCCAATATCGAGACTGTCAAGATTCTTCAGCGTATCGCTGACATCTGCATCTGTGAAAATGAGAAGTCTGTATTTTCGAATTCTCTCTTTTTCCAACCGAAGCAGATCTACCAAATCTGCACATGGAGTACTCATCTCGATCTCTCTATACAAATTCGTGTTTAGGGCTTGATCCACAAACACGGCTAAGCGTTGAAAATTCGTTGAAGATACAACCTTACCCATCGTCCGTTCTTCCACGCCGTCATAATCCGCAATGATTAAATTCATCGTATAGTCGAATTCGTCAAAAACGTACCCATCTACACGATAGATTTTTCTCTTGGATGTTGTACTTGTATAGAAAGCAGGAGTGAAGTCCGGTAAGACTTCCGCTTCAACAAGATACTGCGCCACAGAGCCAACAAAGGCTGCGCAGGAACCCTCACCAGTGGCAGCAGCCTCTGCTTTTATATTTTCGAGAAAATCCTTTCTGAATTCCTGCGCATCCATGTTAACCCTCCACCCGCCAGTCTTCAATACTGGCCAGACTAATTGAATATTGTACCTCGATAATCTGCGGAACGACATTATCTGATGTCAGCCTTGGGAAATCCGCGTCTACGCGGAAATGCATTTCCCCCGAGCATACATATTTTTGCTCCCTATACTCAGGAAGATCGATAAAGCCATAGCGCATCAGCTTGCTTTCCAAAAGGGAATAGGCGTCATCGTTTTCATGCACCCGTCTGAAAGTGTGATCTACCTGCTCTCCAAGTGACACTGCGCCGCTGTGTTCTGGTGCACACTTATCAATAAGCATCACAACCAATTCTCCAGGATCGGTATTTGCAAGCTGCTCCAAAGAAGAAATTTTCACAGAATCTGCGGATACACCCACAGATTTCACCTCATGCCAGTTGTCTGCGTACACAAAGTCTTGATCAGCACCATCCGGGCCGACCCATCCTTGAACCGCCGGCAGAATTGGATATCCGGCATCAATCACTTCGCACAGATAGATAAGCTCGCCAAGCAATCCTTTGCGGTTACTCTCATCCATCAGGCTTTTTCTTTGATGCTCAAGCAGTTTGTTCCATTGCTTAAAGCGCCGCACTGTTAAATTCAAAGCAGAAATCTCATTATCTGCTGTTTGAGAATAAGAGATCAAATCCGCGCACAGCAATTCAAAAACGCTGTCCTGTTCATTGCGCATAAGCACAAAGGAAAGAGTCCATCGTCCGTCTGTGCGGCGGCCCTTGGTTACAACAATTGATTTGGAAGACGGCAGAAGTTCCGGCTCATTCTGTGAAATAATCACCAAGGCTTTCTGGTCAATCTCCTTGTAGCCAACGTGCCATTCAAGGGCGTGTTTCACCTCAATCTGTATGTATCCTCCGTCATAGTAGTTGAAGGCATTCCACTTCTCATGAAGATATTCAGCAGTAATTTTCATTCGTCTTCTTCCTCGTCAGGATCCATCCAGTTTTTCAGTTCAACCATGTTCACCATGTAATTCGCAGTACGGATACCGGCACCAGTATCAGGGAAACCAACGCCAAGCGCAAATAAATAGGGAGGAACTTCTCTGTTGGTAGATTCGACTTTATCCAAATCTGTTTCAATGATGTGCAGCATCAGCAACGGGCTTCGCTCTCGAATCAAATAGGCACTGTCAGACATATGCTTGTTCCCATTTTGTTCTTTGAAGCGCTTCCTTGCTGTTTCGATCTGTTCTTTGGTTAATCCAACTCTTGTGCAGCCGCCGGAACCCACCTTTACTTTAGTTCCGCTGATTCGAATCATTTTGTCGTCAGCTATCACAGAACGGCGCTCAGTTGCCTTAATCGGGAGTACTTCGCTGCCGCATTTGAGACCAGGCTCATATTCTGAGCCTTCACCGTCTGTAATAAGGGCAACATCCCAAGTCTCATTGTCCATTTTTTCATCGATATACTCAGCAAGTGCTCTGCCTTGGAAGGCAAGGTGCCACGGGTGCGTTTCAAAGTCAAGAAGCAGCTGCACAACCAATTCTTTGTTCACACCGCGCCAATAATATGGCTTCACAGAGAAGTCACGGGTCCCGGCACTGCCCAAATGATCCACAAATTCTTTGAATGCAGCTTCATTTGCTTTCAGTATTTCGGGATTGGCCTTGAGCTTGGGCGTTTCAAGCAGCTTTCCTGATACAGTTACAGGGCGGCTTACCTGTGTTGCCGAGCGCATTTTGTTGCGGGCTGTTGCAATAAGTGAGTTCGGATCCTGACGCACTTTCAGACCGAACTCCATCGGTGTTTGGTTGGCCAGCTTCATCTTTGCAATTTCATCTTTAAGCTCATTGGCCGCTCTGGTGATGTATCCATACCAGTCAATCGCTTCTTCTGCCATCCAAATTCTGAAAAGGTCTTCGTAGTTTGGGCGATAACCAAACCAGCGCCCCATCTGCAGCAGCGTATCATACATTTGAGATTTGCGATAGAAATAACTGACTCCCAGCCCCTCCAGCGTCAGGCCTCTGGACAAGCTGTTGCCGCCAACTGCAATAACACGCAGACCATCTTCTTTGTGGTTGAAATAATCCAGACTTGTTGCGCCAGTCCTTTGGTTGACTGCGCGCACTGCAATAGGGGCAATAGCGCGGTTTAAGTAATTGGAGCAAATATCATTCCAATTTGTCCGGCTTATCTTTTCTAGTTGGTGTTTTATCCACACTTTATGCAGATAACGCAGAGATGCAATTTGCTCGCGCTTTTCATCATCCAAAGCAGCATAATTCTGCACGTCGGACTTTACTTGAACAAGCCATTCATTTACAGCTTCTGCAATTCGGTTCTGCACATCTGTAAAACGGCTAACATGAATCATCATGGAGCGGTGCTCGGTATAATCGCCGCGCAGATCACGAATTGCATTAAACAGCAGAAAGTATGCGATTGCTTCATACATGCTGGGCGGCAGCGCATCCACTTCCAATGTCTTTTTGTGTGTGAAAGGGAAAAATAGATCCATTTCTTCGCGCCGCAGCGGAATCAATACATCAGAAAACTCCTCTGTTGTGTCTCCGAAGATTTTATCAGCTCCAATGTAGTTCGTAGGCGGTGCCAACGAGTAGATAAAATCTCTGGGAAATAGGTCATCGCCAATCATTTCATCTTCTGTTTCGGGGTTGATAAAAATATTGGCAAAGGGGGTCGCAGTAATTCCCAGATAGGAAGCCTGATTAAACTCGTGCAGCAACTGGCGAATGCAGGCATTGATAGCGGCTGGGCTGTCATCCTCACTCTTTGTATTAACAGATGCATTATCTGCCTCATCATCAATCAAGAGCATGGGCAGCATTATTTTCCCTGTGGTGTTATCACGACTATTGGAGAGCCATTTAATCAAATTGTTCAATATCCGCTTGTTTTTCTTTACGACTAAGACAATCGGATCTGAAACGCTTTGAAGGTTCAAATCATTGCTTTTCAGCACATTGATGTCAAAATCCTTAGTCACAGAGGTAAAGGCTGCGATACGCTTCTGTACGCCGTACCTGCCTACGCCAACAGGCTGGTTTTTGATTCCCTGTTCAGCCTTTGGATCCAGATAATACTCACTCTTCCGGCCAGAGAACTCTGCATCCAAGCGAGACTGAGTCTGCTGGCGCAGATTTTCCATCATTCCTGCAAGAACAATAATAATTCTGTATCCAGTATCAGCAGCTTTGTTGCTGATTGCGGTGTAATTTGCGGTTTTGCCGGATTGGACATCGCCCAACACCAATCCGCGGCGCTGAAAAGGTTCTTTACTTTGCGGATCTCCGAGCAGATCGACGATCTCGTCAGAAACCTTATCCAGCGTTGCGGTAACCCTTGGATTCCAATGTTTAATTTCCTCTAGATATTTTTTATATCGATTCCAGAAGAAAAAGTCCAAATCTGCTCTTCTGGACGGAAGCCATGATTTATGAGGTGTATTTCGATCATTGATGTACACGCCGACATCCATCTGTATAACAATCGACGCACGTAGCCGGACAAGAATCTCTGCAAATTCCTCATCCGTTACTGGAAGTGTGCTCAGCGTTGCACGCATGCTTTGTGCAAGCGTAAGAAATTCTTCCTCTGTAGGCGGAACTTCCTTGTACCGAGTACTAACCGCTGCGGAAATGAGATTTTCCAACATTTCAATATTAGGGTTTAACATTGCCGTCCTCCTTTGCTTTTAGAGCGCGAATCACATCCGGATATCCGCAGAAAGGATCAGTATGCTCTATCTTTTCAAGCATTTCACGCCGCATAATGCTGCTGGGCAGAACGGACAGCATCTGTTCCAGCGTTTTGAACATCTCCTGCTCGCCCATATCCGCATCATTCTCAATCTTTTCGTCATTATTAAGATCAATGTAAAGTTGATTCAGAGGGATTCCTCGTTCTATGTATTTCAGTAATGTTTCAAGCTTGCCTCGAATTTCCGGAGCTTCGGCAACGATCTGATCTACCAACACATGGTCTCGGTTGATCTCATATACGATGCCGTTTTCCGGCGTTTTTAATCGGGTCCACATATGCTCAACCGAATCCAAAGTTTCCTTTTTCCCTCTGAACGTCCATGTCCGCTTACTTTTATCTGCAATACGATCAATTACAGTCTGAAGGCTATTCCTCACCTCGGCAGGTGGAATTGCATGAGATTTCTTAATATCCAGAGTCCATAAATCGTCCAAGTCATTTGGGATATCGACCATAACACGAGCCAGCTTTGAAAGATCACCCTGCCGCATCATACGGAACCACGTTCCCCAAATTAGAAGCCGCTTGTTTCGATATACATAAAAGCCCTGCCGTTTGCGAATTCCATCTTTGCCGCCAAGTTGGTTCTTTTCCTCTTCAGTCATTTTAGAAATATGAGGCAGAATATATGGTGTTACCAGAATGCGTTTGCCTCGAATCACCAGCGTTTCTGTGTCCATGGCTTGCGTGCTCTTCTTTATCAAAAACGGATCTGCCGCTTTAAGCTTTACTCCATTGAAGACTATTTCTAACTTTTTTATTCCGGATTCTCCGGATAAGTACCTGTGAAATACCAGTTCAAGGTGCTGCCTTACCTCGTCCATTTTTCGGCCAAGCGATTTTTCATAATCTACTTCGCCCATCAGCAAACGGTCGAGGTTCTGCCATACAACCAATGTACCGCTATCCTGCTCGTACAAATCAGAAATATGAGGAACTGAGGCGAAGTCTTCTTTATCAAGGATCAACAGTGACCATGCACCTGTTTTAATGACGTAATCAAGATCCCAGCGCCGTCCAATTACCTGATCTCCCTGTTTGCTGATTACGGTCAAAACACGGCACTGAGACAAAGATGCAGTCTTCAGACCTAAGCCATATCGTCCCAAGTCAGACGAGTCTCGTGTCTCAGTCGGGCTCTTACTCCCATACTGCATAGCGATATTCATTTGAGCATCATCCATACCGGTGCCATTATCCAGAATTGAGACATATGCATCGCCTACTGGAAAGAATGACAGCTGAACTTTCCCAGCTTTTGCAGCAATACTGTTGTCAATAATATCTGCAATTGCAGCTTCCAAACTATAGCCGATTGCTCTCGTCGATTGCATCAGCACCGGTGCAAATGGCGGCATATTTCTTTCCTGCATTGTTTTCACCTCTTTGGTATATATTTTGGACCTACTTATCCCGATGTTGTTATGTCACAGACTGGATAGTGCCCTTGAGACCATTTCTTTATAATCCGTTTTTATCTTTTCAGGCCCTTTGATTCTTACTTTCCCGCCGAAGCCGAAAATCCAGCTGAAGAAGATATGACTGATGGCCACCCGGACGATCACGCGGAAGGTGCTCATATCGCAGGCGTAGATGGTCACATCTGTCCCGAAGCGGTCGATGATTGCATCGATCACGGAGTTGTCACAAATCAGTTCTACCTCCCGACACTCGCTGCCGTACATCCGGAAGGTGGTCGCAAGAAAATCATCGACACCGAAGTCCACCGGGACCGGTACGGCTTCCTCCGAAAGAATGTCAGGACGGGCGCTGATACGGTCCACACGGAAGCTTCCGATGGCTTGATGCTTGTCCGAATAGCCCAGAACATAGTAATAATCGCCGTTCCAGATCAGACGATAGGGGCTGAAGATGTACCGTTCGCCGTCGTGGCGCAGCTTCTTCTGCTTTCGGATGTTGTAGGCAAAGTATTGGAAGGCAATCTTCTTTCTGGCATTGATGGCCTCATTGATTGCATCCACGATCAGCAAATCCTGTCGATTTTCCGACTTCACCCTTCCCTCCACGGAAGCGTTGCGCTTCAGTTCCTCGGCCTTATGCTGTCCGGCCAGCGTGACAATCTTGGAGACCATCTGCTCGCTGCGTTCTTTGGAGATGAACTTGGAGGACTGCACAGCATCGATCAGCAGCTTCAGCTCAGCGATTTCAAATTGACGGCTAATGAGGTTATAACGGTTCTGAGTGGACTTTACTTCTTGGATGTCCATTCCGAACTGCTGCAGAAGCTCAATGTCCGTCTTGATGGTCTGCCGGTGCGCCGGGATACCGTATTCCTCTTCAAGAATCTGCGCCAGCTGCATCGTGGTCAGATAGTGGTCTTCATCGGTGCGCTCATATAGAATCTTCGCCAGATATAGCGGGCGGAGCTTTGCATTGTTGTCCATTGGTTATACCTCACGCATACATGGTAAAATTACTGCTTAGTTTGTTTCATCCTCTACTACTTCCATCAAGTCTCCAATGTCACAATGGAACACCTTACACAATCGGAGCATGACAGACATGGAGACGAGGCGGTTATTGTTCAACTGGGTCATGGTATGGGACGACAGGTGCGCAGCCTTGGCCAGCTCGCCTTTTTTCATTTTGTTCTTGATCAACAAAATCCAAAGTTTGTCATAACGGACCGTCATGGGTTCCTCCTGTTGAAAATAAAATCTCCCAAAGTGCTTATAACTTTACAGAGTATATTCTACCATAACGCCTCCGAAATTACAACAGAATACGAGCAAATTCCGCAAAAACAGCAGCTATGGTGTCGATTTTGACCATCACCTGAAAAGGCCTCCCGAACCGTTCACCTATGGAAAGGCAATTCGGGAGGCTTATTTGCGTACAAGGCACTCTTACAAGCTATCTGGGCCTGCGATATTGATGATCCGCAGGCCGCTACGGCGGGCATAGTTCACGGTATAGGCCGTGCCGCCGGTGGGTTTCGTCAGATAGCAACTGCAGACGCTGCTGTTATCCACAAGATGCCGATTGCGTTTTTGCATACAGCCCCGAAAATAGTGCTCCGAGGTATAAGTCACCTTATCTGCGCAGCGCTTAATCTCTTCGTAAGTGTCGATATTCTCTTGCGGCCAGCCTCGAGTCTGGTTAAGGCACGGCAGCACAAGGATCAGCCGGATCCGCGGATAACGCTCCCTCAAGCGGAGGACAACCTGCGCTGCCAGAGTATCAAACCCCAAGGCACCGCCTTCGCCAAAATAGCGATAGCCCTGCTCAATCAGCGTGGCCAAGGTATTCTCCAAGCGCTTGGAAATTTCGGGCAGATCATCTGTCGGCAATTCCCGATGTCCGGTGAAACAAGCCGTTCTGGATTTCATGTCTATCATCTGATAACCACCACCTGTCAATATAATAACATCTATAAACCGTTACCGCAACGTAATTGCAGCCTGTGAACAAATATTATTTCTACATTTATAGGCTACAATATAATAAAGGGCGGTGAGTGGTTAATGACTGAGAAAGATTTCTCCTTGCGTTTGGCAAAGCTCCGGGAGGAAAAGGGCGTTTCTGCCCGTGATATGAGCCTATCCATGGGACAAAATCCCGGTTATATCAACAACATTGAAAGCGGAAAATCTATGCCTTCACTTTCCGGGATATTTTACATTTGCGAATATCTCGGGATATCGCCCAAAGACTTCTTTGATATAGATGTAGCCAGCCCGTCAAAAGCAAACGAGCTTTACTCTATCGCAAAAGGGTTGAGCAATGAGCAGCTGGATAATTTGATCGCACTGGCGAAGGGCCTGCGAAAATGAAAAAACACGGTGCCACCCGACGAAGGGTGACACCGTGTTCTGCTTAGTAGGCGACTACGCCATATCCGAGAATTTCATAATAGCCAACCGGGTACTGATTGACGCGGCAGCTGTCGCCGGAGTTGCCCTCGATGGTGTAGACAACGCCGTTTTCGACCTTCTGGACAATACCGACATGGTCGGACTGACCGTCCTGCAGGCCGGAGTTTCCCTTGTTGTCCCAATCGAAGAAGACGATCATGCCGGGCGAGGGCTCCATGGCGTTATCCGCCCACTGCCCACGCCCCCGGAACCATTGGACACCGTTGACACAGCCGGCGAACTTGGGAATGACACCGGTGTCGATATAGCCGCATTCGTTCGCACACCAGCTGACGAAGCAGGCGCACCACTCCACGCGGCTGCCGAAGCCGTACCATGACCAATAGGGCTCTCCGCCCACATTGCCCACCTGCGACAGCGCCACGGCAACGATTTGGTCATCCACTCCATAGATTCCGTAAAGCACCGTCGCCCACATGCTGCTGTCCTGCGCAAGCAGTTCTGCAAGCTGCTGCTTTTGATCCTCATTGAAACCGTACTGCGCAGCCATCTCATCCGCCGTCTTGTGGCTGACGGTGATATAGAGCGTCGTAATCGTCTCCTGCACTTCTTCCTCAAGAATATTACCGTTGCCGTCATCCGTCTCCACAATGACCGTCTCGGTCTTTGTTTCCGTCCGGTGGGTGATTTCGTTCATCTCCCAGAACAGGTCCTTCAGAAGCTGTTCCTTTTCCGGAGTGATCGTTGCTACCTCCTGGGGATTATCCGGATCAGAGGTCGTCTTGACGGCATAGATCGATAGCACTTCCGGCCACACGGCACAGGAACCGGACATTTCAAGCGCATCGTATTCAACGGAATCCTTAATGGCATCCAGCTCGTTCTGGTAATCCATGTTGATTTCCTGAATGACCTGCCGCATCGTCTTTTCTGAGCCGGTATCCTCGCTTGAAAAGAAAATACCAAAGCAGGAGCAGGCGATCAAGGCAACAAGACAGATAACCACGACGACCACGACCGCAACCCAGCCCCCGGCAGCGATGGCTGCAACCAGTGCTTTCGTCGCCGCTGCGATGGCCTTGATGCCGCCGCAACAGCTTTCGCCGCCGCAACAACCGCTTTGTAGGCGGCTATGGCAGTCTGGCGGGCAATCTCCGCCGCTTTCTGTGCGGCCTTTTGCGTTGCCTTCGCTGTTGCCTCTGCGGTTTTGATGGCAGCCTTGGAGGTTTTCTCCGCAGTCTTTACGGCCCTCTCTGTTGACTTTACCGTTCCCTTTGCACCGGCTTTTACGGTCTGTTTCCCGGCAGAGCGAGCAGACTGCTTGATGGTGCGCTCGGTACGCTCCGCAGATTTGATGGTCTGATTTCGTCTGCGCCGGATGCTTGTCCGTGTGGCCTCCGTATTTTGCCGCGCTGCCTGCCGTGCAGCATCCTCTCGCGGCGTTCTGCTTGGCGTGCCCCTACGCAGCTCCTCCTCATAGCAGCGAACCCGTTCTTCATTTTTGGGGATGCGCTTTCCGTTGCGGTGTTCCCGGTGTGCCTCCTTGCCTCTTTCAATGGCTTTTTTCGTTTGGCCGGAGACCTCGTGCCATACCTGATCGGTCACATCCTCAGCGGCATAGCGGATTTTGTCCTCCGCGTATTCGGAAGGGGAAATCTGCCCGTCGTCCATCAGGTTTTCTGCCTGATCCTTAGAACGGACAAGGGCCGTCTTCATGCGCTCGGAGGCAACAGCCGCTTTATCAAGAATCTTGATATCCTTAGCGCTCTCTCTTGTTTTTATCCTGCCCAAAGCCATCGCCTCCCTGTTACAAAAAAAGCGGTCAGAAATAGTTCTCTTTTGAGAACTAATCCTGACCGTCAGACAGCTCTATGGATTTATCTTTTTCGCACATACATTTTGACTGTTCAAAGAAAGCAATTGAGCTGCTGGTCTTGCAATCACAGTCATTATGTACATATGAAAAGTGTTAGCCTTTTGACCAGCATTTTAGCAAACAGGTGTGATGTATTTGGGGGCATTCGCGTTTTCCTAATCTGCTCTGTTGCGTCAGAATTGCCTCTTGTCACCACCCTATTGCCATTTGCTTTCACAATTCCACTCCTTTCAGCTTCAGATTATTCTGAAGTTCATTTATTGCTGCAAAAATCAGCATTAGATATATTTGCAGTAAAGTTTTCCATGTTTTTTGTAACATAATGTGATTGTCCTGTCAATATCACCTATCAACTTCTCCTCCCCTTTCACCTCCCATACAGCAGCAGCGCCAAGTGCGCCAGCGCGCGATCCTTCTTCTTGTAGGCGGAGCTCCGCTCCACGCAAAACCGCTCGCTGATTTCCTCTATCGCGTCTGTTTTCCCATTTTCTGATAGATAGAACATCGTCAGCACCGTTTTTTCGTCCTCCCCCAGCGCATCCCACGCCGGCTGAAACCACGCCATGAACTCCTCCGCCTGCCGC
>ENA-OPLM01000367-OPLM01000367.1-human-gut-metagenome-genome-assembly--contig:-NODE-367-length-9895-cov-2.160569_pt1 | contig 9895 bp, 9 predicted proteins | sample MGYA00241444_ERZ501720 | MGnify/ENA primary metagenome ERZ501720 (study PRJEB25962, sample SAMEA2042194) | human gut metagenome | biome: human gut; feature: human-associated habitat; material: faeces...
CGCATCAGGCGGGCGTGCATGGCCTCCGCAAGGTAGTGGTCAGTTCTGCACAGATAAGGGAGCAGATCTGCATAGCCGTGCTCCTTCGCATGCTTGGCTATAGGGCAGCCGATCAGATGGAAGCAGAACCCTTCAGTCCTGCCATCTGGGTTGATCTCAACTTTCCAGCTATCCATCCATTCTCCTTTAGCCTGGTGTTCCTGTTGCATTTTGTTGAACTTCACATAGGTTTTTTCAAATACTTTGTATGGCCAGTTGCTCTTGTTGCCATTGACAATTTTTCCAAGGAATTTCATCTTCTCAGTAGATTCCCGTTTGATCGTGAGAAGAACCTCGCCGTCAAGCCTGTGATCGCTTGCCTCATAAAATGATATGATGGTGAACCAGTCATACATATTGGCCGCCATCATATTTTTGCCGAGATCCGGCATGTCCCTGCGCATAAATTCCCTGTAATATTCATCAGCCTTTTTGAATATATCATCCGCCTCGGACGGAAGATTTTCTTTGCAGTATTTTTCATAGAGCTTTGCATAGCTCGATACTGAATATGCCCATTTCATCTCATTTATCTCCCATAACCTGATGCCAGCCTAGAATCTGCAGTGGTGTGGCTGACAAATTTAATTTAACTATTGGGTTAGAATATACTAACTGGATAAATTTTATCATATAAAGTTCAGGATAACAAACAATAATGTATTGAAAATTTTTGTTAAGTTGGGGAAAATATATATCTATAGAAAAACAATATAAAAACATTTGCATATAGTGAAAACAAATAATATAGTGATGACATTTAATGGCAAATATGATATAGTTTGTTATTATATTATTAAGTAGTCGTGGATATTGAGATAAAGACAAAAAATGATGGATAATCAAGTATTATCAATATATTCTTGTATATTTCCCTTTATCTTCATTATGAAAATAAATTTTATTTAAAGGAGAAAATTTATATGAAAACGGATGTTAGTTTTATTATTTCAATAGATTCTTCTTTTGAAATGTTAAATAATTTTTTTGAACACTTATTACAAGATGAATTTGCTCTAAATTCAGAAATAATAGTTATTTTAGATGCTATTACAAACTGCAATATTATTACCTATATAAAAAATTTGAGTAAACAAACCCCTAATATAAAGGTATATATTTCTGACAAAAAATTGGGATATGGAAAAGCAAATAATTATGCAGTTAAACAAGCTCAAAACAATATCTTATACTTTATTAATACTGATGTTTTTGCTGAAAAGGAATGTTTTAGTAAAATGCTTGATGCATTAATGCTTGAAAATGTTGCTTGCGTACAACCTTTATTAATTTGGCCTCAAAATAACAGAATACAGTGTGCAGGAAGTACTTTTGGTCCTTTTTACAAGAAGCATCTTTTTGCAGGTCGCTTGTTAAATACTATAGATCTTTCTAATTACCCTCAAGAAAGGCAAGCATTAACATCAGCTTTATATGCTATGAGAAAAGCGGATTTTTATAATTACGGAATGTTTGACGAATTTTATTACAACAAATTAGAGTCCTTTGAATTATCATTAAAGTTGAGTCTGGGTGGAAAACGTTGCTTATGTGTACATGATGCAATTGCGTTTCATTCACAGGGAACTGGTAGAAATCAATATTTTTTTGATTTCTACCAGCAAGAAGCCTATTTCTGGGTAAAAATGGGTAAGGATTTCAAACCCGATATATATAAACATTATAAAAGACAAATTACAAGCAAAATGCTCAATAATACATACTATGTAGTATCAATATGCCAAATTCGAACTGTGAAGAATATTATTGAGCAGTTAGGAATTACCTATTTAGATATATATGAAATAAATGGAATATCCCCTAACAAAATAAATTTATATGAATTGTTACCATATTCATTACATCAACTTGATATACCATTGCTTTTTTTTGTGGAAAATATATTGGATTTAGGAAAAAATAAGCACTGGTTTGAAACAAGGAACCATAACTCTTCTGATCTAGTTATAGATACATATGGAAATTTGGTAAATGTATTAAAGATTTAACTGTGACACATTTACCAAATACGTGTATCTAAAATGAAGTTATCAGAGTCAAATAAAGGATTTTCACAAGCTAATATTATCTTTCCTTTTCTTTTAATTTCTGCATTATGAAATTGTATTTTCTTATAGTCCTCGCCCAATTCAGAAAATAATTGCAAGCATTTTTCTGAATATTTATTTGCTTGAATTATGTCATTATAAAAATAATATATTGCAGCTAAAACATGATATGCTATAGCCTGGTGGCGTTTTCCACTTGCTATAGCTGTGTTTTTCATAAGCATTTTATTCATTAAATTCAAAAGTTCAGTCTGTGTATATTTTTGTGATAGTAACATTATGACTATGATTTTTAAACAGTTTCTTGTATATGAATGTATATACTTTTGTTCTTTCATTTTATCACCAATATTTTGTAGCATAATTATTGAATAGTCTTTTTCCAATAGAGCTTTGGTAAAAGCTATCTCACTTAATGAATCTAATAAACGACGTGGCTCATTACTTTTTTCAAAAATGTCTTTTGCCATATTCAATAAACCAAATGCTCTATACATATCTATATTGTAAATGGATTTAGCATAATCCATATGTGCAAATCCTTCATATTCTATTAAACCAAGTTCATTTGATTTTAAAAGTGCCATTTTGTAGTCATCCTCTGTTCCTCTTCCTTGCATAAAATTACAGAACATTCTACGATTATAATAATTTAGATAACCATATTTATATGATTTAGTATTATTCTGTATATTATTGAAATTCCATAATTCAAACATTCGTTTCAATTCTTTATCTGCGTTATTTACATTTAGCATCCATATATTATTATTTATTTTTTCTGAAATTGTTTCTAGTAAAATATCATTAGGTATAGATGATGTAGATAATTGATATATCTCTATGATTTTATCAAAAATATTATTTGCAGATTCGTAGGATGTTGTGTATTTGTAACAATTACCTAATATAAACATATTTTTAATATCTGAGTAATCATAATCACGTAAATTCTTATGATTTTCCTTTTGTATTGTCTTTGCAATTTTTTCTGCCTCATAGTAATTTGCATTTCCATGTAGTTCATCCCTGAATTTTGCACAAATAGCACGATACTTCCAGAAATATTTTCCACCTAATGATACCAATTGATAATAACATTCACTATCGGTAAGATGTCCTTTGTTTTGACAAAAGAGAATAAATTCTCCAATTTTTTCTTTGTAAATATTTTTCTTCTCAAATTTAAATTCTTCCAGAAGAGTATCATGAAATGGGTATAATTTACCTGAAATTTCTTTTATTACATTTTTTTGGCATAATATAAAAATATCCTCATATATTTTTTCACCAAAAAAATCAACAAGAGCCTTAATATCAACACCACTTTCAAGTGTATAAACGAAATCAAAAATTATATTAGAATAATAATTCACAAATAAATCGTGTCTTATAAAGTTACTTTGAACTGATATTAAATCATCCATAATTTGAGATATTTTTAATGAGGTCTCAATAATATCCTGACAATTAATCTGTATAATTTTTTCTTTTAATCTACATAACAAATCATATAAATATAAAGCTGAAACATCCACATTTGTACTCTTAATTAATGAGACGACAGCTGGATAATTACCAATATTACTTTTAATAGAATATTCTACATCACTTATAGATGGCTGTTGAACTTCTTTATAATAACACGCATTTAACTTTAAAAAATCATTTAATTTCTCATTTTTAGATAATATCGGACGTGAAAAAAGAAAAAATCTTTTGCGCATGCGTTGTCCATACACCCATGCCATTATAGATTGGAATAATTCAAGGACACTTTTGGATGCCTTTTGAATATCATCTATATAAATATTTTGTTGAAGGAAATTTGCTTCTTTAGTTTCTGTTAAATTTCTATTACAGTAATCAACAATTTTATTGTAGGTTATTGGGGAACTTATCCCATTATTTATTTCATTTAGTACTTCTTTGATAGTCAAATCTAAATTTAAATATTGCAAGTCTTCTATCTTAAGTTCCCATATATTCCCAAATTGGCAGAAAATAAATAATTTGTAGCACAATAAAAAATCTTTTTCCTCGTTTCCAGAAAAATTTAAAAGAATTGAAGAAAATGGCTGTGTTACATTGTTACGAATTTGGTTTAATAAATATGTTTTTCCACTACCTGCATTACCAACAATCAAAAAGAATAAATTATTCGATGTATTTGAATTAATAAATAAATTTATATCATTTAATATTGCCATTTGAGATGAGATGAATAGTTGTGGAGTATATAGGTCTAATGTTTTTATATCTTTTATTATATAGTTTTTTACTTCTGAACAGATCTTTATTTTTATTACATATTCAGGTTTAGATATGATGACTTTAACTGGTAAAAACAATGAATTATCACCTTTTTTTACATTCCAATCAGATAGTTCTTTATATATATTCATATAACATGACGTAGATTCAAAAGCATCATCAAGTACAATACCAACATTTTGGTCTTTAGAAGATTTAAACCTAACATATATAAGATATTCATTTCGCAATTTTATAGTAGATAGTTTTAAAAATCTGTTATCTCCACAATCATATTTATCTAAGAAACATACAGTTTCTATTTTGTCTTCAATGTAATATTTCTGGGCACAATTTGTATGAAAATATTTATCTTCGATTGTAGGGTTATCTGATAACCAACTTTCTATTTCTTCCCCATTTATATAATAGATTTTTAGGTTATCTCTATTACTAGCAAAGATGTCCGCACGTCTTTTATAATCATCGCTAATATATGCATTAGTGATAAACGCAATTACAACTACATGCCCATCCAACAAACTAGAAACTAACGTTGAATCTAAATGACTCTTTGGTATACTTTTATTAGTGTTTACGGAGTATTTTGCCTCATACCAATATTTTATAGTTGTATTAAAAGGTAAATAGGAAATTACACTTTCTCCGTCTTTATTACCGTCATTTGTCATTTTTGTTTTTTCCCATCTTAAATTTGGATAATTACTTACCATATATTCAAATGCCAAATTTTCAAATTCTTTATTATTTATATTTTCCCATGTTATCATATTTGCACCTCTAATTTAGTAAAGGAATTATAAAAAATGATCGATAATACTTGATTATCCGTATAAATACCACCTCCGCCGAGGTTGATTAAAGGCGCAAAATGAAAACAAAGCATATCCCCCGAAGGATAATATGCTTTGCTCCCATAACTAAATATTAAAATTATTTCTCGGATGTTTAGTTGCCAAAATACTTCGTTGTTTAGCAAGCGCAACGTGAGTATAAATCTCGGTGATGTTGATAGAGCTGTGCCCCAGCATTTCCTGAATATAGCGGATATCTACATCAGCTTCCAGCAGACTTGTTGCAAAAGTATGTCTGAACATATGGGGGGTAATGTGCTGAGTAATTGCTGCAATGGAAGTATATTTATTTATCATTCTGCGGACAGTCTGATCTGTCAGGGGACGGCCACATTGGTTAGCAAAAAAGTGGTTGCAATTGGCTATCTCCGAATAAAAATCATCTTTGTATTTGCTCAGTATACTTATAACTGAAGTATTTCCTATCTGGATTCGCCGTTCCTTATTGCCCTTGCCATATATAAGGATGCAACCATCGTATAGGTTGATATCATTGATTTTCAGTGAACAAAGCTCAGAAATTCGCATGCCGGTTGCAAATAAAAGTTCAATAACGGCTGCGTCTCTCAGAGAATTCCTTCTCTGGTAGGTGGTTTTTGCACAATTAAGCTGTTCATAAATGGTAGACAAAATTGATTCAACATTGCGAAGAGGTATAGTTTTGGGCAATATTACGGGTTCACGAAACTTAAGGTTCATTTTATTAAATGGATTTATATCCAGTAATTCTTTGTATTCAAGATAGTGAAAAAATGCTTTTGCAGATGCAATTTTACGTTTTACGGTCTTGGGCTTGTATTTATTATGAAGTTCACCGATGTAATCCTCCAATATACTGGTGGAAACGTCGGTGAAGTCAGATGAGCAAAGATAGTCTGAGAATTGCTTTAGATCAATCTTATACGCTTTCAGAGTTTTTTCATCAAGGCATTTCTGTTTACCACAGTATTCCAAATAATTTTTTATCAATGTTTGCATGTTGTCCATAGTTGATCTCCTTTGTATGTATTTGTCAGAATTATATGGTACAGGAAAAAACGTAGGAAAGTAATTGTGACTGCTAAATATGGCGTAAATAATAAAAAATACGGGAATCAAGTAGTGGTTAAGGTGCAACTATGATAAAATTATTATGGTAATTGTGAAGATATCAAACATGTTCGTGAAGATGGAAGTGAATATTGGAGTGCGAGAGAATTTGGCCCGGCACTTGATTATGTACAGTGGAGAAATTTTGAAAAGGTAATAAAAAGAGCGATGATTGCATGTGAGAATAGTGGACATAGGGTTTCTGACGATTTTGCTGAGGTCAGCAAAATCGTTGAAGCAGGAGTTACGTCGAAACCAACAAGAGATTACGAATTATCCCGATATGCATGTTATTTGGTAGTACAGAATGGAGATCCACGTAAGGAAGTCATAGCTTTAGGTCAGACATATTTTGCAATACAGACATACAGACAGGAAGTCGCTGATCATTTTAATGAGTTGGATGAGGATAATAGGAGACTGGTGGTTCGGGGCGATATCAAGCAGTGGAATCAGATGTTGGCAGAGACTGCTCATAATGCTGGAGTAATAACAAATGAAGAATTTGCTTTTTTCCAAAATGCAGGTTATATGGGTCTGTATGGAGGACTTGATGTAGACGATATCCATTCAAGAAAACAGTTAGAAGTTGGGCAAAAAATACTTGACTATATGAGAAGTACGGAGTTGATCGCCAACTTGTTTCGTATATCTCAGACAGAAGAAAAGTTGAGGAAAGACAAAATATAAGGCGCTGATAAGGCAACATCAGTTCATTATAATGTTGGAAAAGAAGTGCGCACTGCAATAGAAAAGATTGGTGGCACGATGCCTGAAGATCTTCCAACGCCAGAAAAAAGTATTCAACAGATCGAGAAAGAACAAATGGAACGATTAAAGTTGAAGGCGAAGAAAGGAAAACTAATGCTTGATGAATGAGCGCTGGACTATTTGGCGATATTGGAAAGCACAAGCATTATATGTCCTGACCAGACATTTACCCAGAATTTACTTTCAGATGGTGTTGACATTTACAGAAATAAGTCTGGTATATGTTCGATATGAAGTGTGATATTGGAGGATAGATATGGGCAGTTATGTAATATCGGACATCCACGGATGCTATGACGAGCTGATCCGGATGTTTGAGAAGATAAATTTGGGAGACAGTGACACTCTGATATGTGCGGGAGATTATATAGATAAGGGGCCAAAGAACGCCGAGGTGCTGGAATGGATAATGAATGTCCCACCAAATGTCATTCTGCTACGAGGCAATCACGATGAGGACTTTGCACAGAATATAGAGGCGATGAGGATCATCAGCTATAAAATGGATCTTGACAGGGATAGCCTGCAGGACACGAAAACTATGTACCAGTCGATGAAAAAGCTTGCGAAAAAAGATGACTGCGTAAAGTTTGACCGCTGTGAGACGGTATATGAGCTGATAGAATCCGGATATACTTTCGCACAGCTTTGCACATGGGCGGACCGGATAAAGAGCATGCCGTATCTGTATGAGACGGAAGTGTCTGACAGAAAATGCATAGTAGTCCATGCCGGATACATCAGGAGACTTGATACGCCGGAACTTAAGGCCATGTATAGCTCAAGGGAAGAGTTCTATATGAATGCCAGGGGTGATGGATTTACAAATGGCGGCATCATGCACGGCATGGTAGTGGCGGGGCATACTCCTACGACCAAAGAGGAAGAATTTGCATATAATGATGGACGGGTATTTCGTAAGTATGATGAGGAGAGAGATTTTTTGTTCTATGACATTGACTGTGGATGCTGGATGAGATATACAGGGAAAAAGAACGCAAGACTTGCATGTTTCAGGTTTGAGGATGAAAAGGTGTTTTATGTGTGAGGTTGTGAAGTCCTGAATTAGTGGACTTCACAAATTTTTCACAAAATTTATTAGCACTCGGTATTGACGAGTGCTAACAGAAGTGGTATAACATAATCAGTCAAAGGAAAGAGCTTCTAAATAGAAATTAACGATAAGCCTTGAAGCGATCCTTTGAAAAGGAAACGAAATTATTAACATGTATATACCTGATGCGATAAAGGCAGAGGGGATAGATATTGGAAGGAGAGATGACTTATGTTAATGCCTAGTATTATTGGAGATAGCTTTTTAGATGATTTCTTTGGATATCCTGAGAGGACTTATACAGCACCAAAGCAGACGCAGATGAATGGATTTATGCAGGCTGATGTAGCCGAGAGCGAGGATGCCTACACAGTTGAGATGAATCTTCCAGGAGTTAAGAAAGAGAATGTGAAGATTGAGCTCAAGGATGGATATCTGATCGTGAACGCTTCTACAAAGAGTGAGACCACAGAGGAAGATAAGAAGACAAAGTATATCCGCAAGGAGCGTTACAGTGGCTCAGGTAGCAGAACTTTCTATGTTGGCAAGGATCTGACTCAGGAAGATATCAAGGCCAAGTTTGAGGACGGAGTGCTTAAGCTCACAGTTCCAAAGATTGAGAAGAAACCGGAAGAGCCAAAGTCAAAGTATATAACAATTGAATAAATATACGATAGATGATTACTTTCATTTGTATATAAAAGTCCGGCACAGGAACCTCCCTCCTGTGCCGGATTTTTTGTGGCATCATTGTTGATTGACAACCTTAACTCACAGATTATAATGGGAATAAGCATAATTACAAACAAGACAAGGAGATGTATGACATGAGATACAAGGCAGCGATATTTGATATGGATGGAACAATACTCAATACTCTGGAGGACCTGACAGACAGTACAAACTATGCACTTGCTCATCATGGATTCCCTGAGAGAACTATAGATGAGGTTAGAAGATTTGTTGGGAATGGCATACGAAAGCTCATTGAGAGAGCTGTGCCGGCGGGAACTGATGTGGCAACTATAGATAAGGTGTTTGATACATTTGCTTCTTATTATAAAGAGCATAGTGCCATCAAGACCAGACCATATGACGGAATACATGATGCCATCGCAAAGCTCAGGGCAGCAGGTGTGAAGACTGCGGTCGTGTCCAACAAGGCGGATTTCGCAGTCCAGGATCTGTGTGTTGACTATTTCCCGGGAATGTTTGATTTTGCACTTGGCGAGAAGTCTGGCATAGCAAAGAAACCGGCACCTGACATGGTGGAGGAGTGCCTCAGAATGCTTGGTCTTGAGAAGAAGGATGTCGTGTATATAGGTGATTCTGACGTGGATCTTGCCACAGCAAGAAATTCTGGAACGGATGTCATCATGGTTGGCTGGGGATTCAGAGACGAGGAGTTCATCATGAGCCTTGGCGCACCGTTTGTCATACATGACACACAGAAGATCGTTGATATAGTATTGGGAGAGTAGTGGATGCTTACATATTCATTTGACGACAGAGGGATGGATTTCCTCTATGAGCATTTGTACAAAGAGATAAAAAATGACATATTGATAGGAAATCTTAAAGCCCATGAGAAGCTGCCGTCAAAGAGGGCGCTTGCAGCTCATCTGAATGTGAGCGTCGTCACAGTGGAAAACGCATACAGTCAGCTCTTGGCTGAGGGATATATTTATTCCAAGCCGAAGAGCGGGTTCTATGTGTGTGACGTGAAGGCTGAGGATGCGGATGTT
>ENA-OPLM01000370-OPLM01000370.1-human-gut-metagenome-genome-assembly--contig:-NODE-370-length-9842-cov-2.649229_pt1 | contig 9842 bp, 11 predicted proteins | sample MGYA00241444_ERZ501720 | MGnify/ENA primary metagenome ERZ501720 (study PRJEB25962, sample SAMEA2042194) | human gut metagenome | biome: human gut; feature: human-associated habitat; material: faeces...
AGTAATGGATATTGATTAAATAAATCCTAGATGATATAATTTAATTACTAAAAAGTGTGTAAATTTACAAAAACAAGGAGTTGAACTCATGGAGATTAAAAGAGATGCATACCTTGAACAGTTAAAGATAAGAAAAGATAACGGAATGATTAAGATTATCACGGGAATCAGGAGATGTGGGAAATCATTCCTGTTATTTGTATTGTTTAAGAAATATTTATTGGAGAGTGGTGTAGATAATGACCATATCATTGAGATTGCTTTGGATGGCATTGAAAATGAGGAGCTGAGAGATCCAAAGAAGTGTTATCAGCATATTAAAGAGCGGGTGGAAGATGATCGGAAGTATTATCTGCTCTTGGACGAAGTTCAGTTTATGCCACGATTTGAGGAAGTGCTGAACAGTTTGCTTCGTATCAGTAACATTGATGTGTATGTAACCGGCAGTAATTCTAAATTTCTATCTAGCGACATTGTAACTGAATTTAGAGGCAGAGGAGATGAGATAAGAATATATCCGTTGTCCTTCGCAGAGTTCTATGCGGCTTTCGATGGAGATTATGATGATGCCTGGGAGGAATATATGATATATGGTGGTTTACCACAGGTGCTACAGTTTTCTGTGGAACGCCAAAAGGCTGAGTATCTAAAAAACATTTTTACAAATGTTTATATTAAGGATGTTGTAGAACGAAACAAGCTGCGAAATGTTGATGAGATTGATACTTTAGTAGATATCCTTGCTTCTGCGATAGGAGCTCCTACTAACCCAACTAAAATATCAAATACGTTTAAAAGTGAACGAGGCATCAATTACAGCAATAAGACCATATCCAACCATATAGATTATCTTGTGGAGGCATTTTTGATTTCTAAAGCTGACAGATATGATATTAAAGGTAGAAAATATGTGGGAGCAAATCTGAAATACTATTTTTCAGATGTTGGACTTAGAAATGCAAGATTGAATTTTAGACAGCAGGAACCTACTCATATCATGGAAAATATTGTTTACAATGAGCTGCTTATCAGAGGTTATAATGTGGATGTTGGTATTGTAGAGGCGTATGCGAAAAATGATGAAGGAAAAACAACTCGAAAGCAGTTTGAAGTTGATTTTGTGGTCAATCAGGGTAGTCAGAGATATTATATTCAGGTGGCTTATGATATGACCTCTGAGGAAAAGCAGAAGTAGGAATTTAATTCATTTAGAAATATCCCTGATTCATTTAAAAAGATCGTGGTAGTAAACGGAACAAAAAAGCCTTGGAGAAATGAGGAAGGCTTTGTAATCATGGGAATGAAGTATTTTCTGCTTAATGCGGATAGTTTGGAGTTTTAGAAATATTGCTGGGATATTGCCAACGAAGTAATGAAAAATAGTGAAAAAATAGTGTAATTTTAGTGGAAAAACAATTCGCAAAACGATATAATATATGGATGAAATGGAGGTGGAACATGTGATTAAAGTTACTCTGACAAATGAAATTTTAAAAAGAATATCGGAAATAGACGAAAAACGTTTTTCACTTAGTTCGATAGAAATGCCACCTGTCACAAAAAACAGGCTAAGAAAAAACTCCAAGAAAAAAAGCTCCTATGCTTCTAATAAGATTGAAGGAAATCCATTGACTGAAAAACAGGCAAATGAAGCTATTGATAGTGATCCGCACAAACATTTTTTAAAGCCGGAACAGGAAGTGCGAAATTACTTTTTGGCCTTAAATGTTTTAGAAGAAAAGCTGAAAAAGAAGGAACGTTTTTCAAAAGCAATGATTTTAGAAGTACAGGCAATGGTTGAAAAAGGTGCTTCAAAAGAAAAGATAGGCCTAAGAGGCCCTATGCCACCAGGGATGCTATTTGCAGTATATGATTCCGAGACAGGCGCAGCGGAATATATTCCGCCAGAGTACATTGATATTCCGGATTTACTGGAAGAGCTTGTTGAATATGTAAATACTACAGATGATCATCCGCTGATTATCGCTGCTATAGTTCATTATCAATTGGTTACCATTCATCCTTTTGAAGATGGAAATGGAAGAACCGCCAGATTAATGTCAGGATATATCCTTGATTATTATGGATATGGTTTTAATGGAATAGGTTCTTTGGAAGAATATTTTGCCTATGACCCAGATGAGTATTATGCATCATTGCAAATGGGATTACCGGCATTGTATTATTCCGGACGAGAAAATCCTCCTCATCCGGAAATTTGGATCAATTATTTTTTAAGAATGATGGTATTGTATTCTAAAAAAGTATACGAATTATCAAAAGAATCCGAGAACGATGAGTTAGATGGAAGCCTGTCCTACTTAAATGCAAAAGAAAAGGAATTCTTAGCTTTTCTGTTAAAAAAGCGATTATATGAGTTTACACCAATTGAAGTAAGCAAAATGCTTGGTGTAACCAACAAAACTATTATTAATAGATGTGCAAAGCTGGTAAATAATGGTTTGTTAATTCCAATCATTGTCAAGACACGGATCCGATCCTATCGGTTAAGTGATTTTTCTAAGACAAATGAGAAAAAGATTTTGAAAAAAATATCATAATAGATGCATGAGATGTACAAAGACATATGATAAAGAAAATAAGAAACCGGTAGTCCATCAGTATCTTTCCCGTGTAAAGGATTGGCTTTGTTTGATTGATGCCCACATCGTGGGTGAACTCTTTTTCCTTTTTCATAATAGTATCATTATGGTATAATAGAGACATCAAAATCGGAATTTGCATTTGTGGGATGCTTTGGGTTTTACGCTGGAAAACCCGATATGGAAATTGTAAGGAAAAAGCCTGAAGGTTTTAAGATTATGGTTCCTCAAAATAAAGAGCCTCTTGTTATATAAATTTTCAAGTGATATACTGAACACATGAAAAAGAACCGTGCGATATTACAGTCTTGCATTGCGCACGGTTTTTTAGAAATACGTGGTTAGACGAAACTAACACACGTGTGATTTACAGAACGATCTAAAAGAGGATTAATTTTTATGAGAATATTGATTTATGGTGCAGGCGTGATTGGAGGAAAAAGCATGAAAAACGAAGAATACAAAAAGTTGTCGATTGCTGAGTTTACAAAAGCAGCAGGAAGATATGAAAGTAACCATGCTGGTGTTTACGAAATGTGTAAGAAGGATTATCCGGATATTATTGCGGAGCTGGAGAAAGAGCCGTTTAGAGAATTGCTGGATGCAGGATGTGGTCCGGCTCCAATGATTTCTTTATTATCAGAAAAATATCCAGACAGACATTATACCGGACTGGATCTGACTCCTGCAATGATCGAACAGGCAAAAAAGAAAGATATTCCAAATGCAACATTTGTGGTAGGAGACTGTGAGAATTTTCCTTTTGAAAATGATTCATTTGATGCAATTATTTGTTCTATGAGTTTCCATCATTATCCGGATCCACAGGCATTTTTTGACAGCGTAAAAAGATGCCTTCGCCCAAATGGAAGATTGATTTTGCGGGATGTGACCAGTGACAATAAAGTATTGGTATGGCTGATGAATACACTGGAAATGCCTCTGGCAAATATATGTGGACACGGAGATGTCCGGGTTCCAACAAGAGATGTGGTTATGAAATGTTGCAGAAGAGCAGGGTTGAAAGTAGAAAAATTTGAAATCCGTAAAGGCATGAGGATGCATTGCGTTGTAAGAAAACAATAGTGGAAGGCGACAGATAATGAAAGAAAAAGTGAATGTGACAGGTGTGCCGGAAACGATGGTACAGACCCTGTATGCAAGAGCAAAAGAAACAAAAAAGCAAAATGCAAAGATCAAAGATGAGATTGCAGTAGAACTTGTGGAAAAGCTGGACTATGACTTTTCTATAGCAGATAAAGATAACGCTATGAACTATGGTGTGATTGCAAGAACAATTGTATTAGACCGGATGGTTGAGCAATATTTGAAGAAGCATGAAAATACAGTTGTCGTAAATATTGCATGCGGACTGGATACCAGATGCTACCGGATGAAGGGAAAATATTTGCGCTGGTATAATGTCGATTTGCCGGAGACTATGAAGATAAGGCGGCAGTTCCTTCCGGAAACGGGTCCGATATACCAGATTGCAAAGTCTGCAATGGATGATTCCTACATAGATGATATCGATTATCACGGTAAGAATATTCTGGTAATAATCGAAGGACTTACCATGTATTTGTATGAGAAAGATATCAGGAAGATGTTTTCTATTATTGATAAATCATTTCAGAAAGTTACAGTAATGGTCGAAACCATGTCACCTTTTGTTGTAAATCATGTGAAAGAAAAATCCATAGAGGGAAGCAATGCAAAATTCACATGGGGAGTTAAGAACGGAACAGAACTGCAAAGAATTGTGCCGGGATTTTCTGTTCAACAGGAAGTCAGTCTTGTTGAAGGAATGAAAGAGCTTATGCCTGTTTATTGTGTGATAGGTAAAATACCAGCTGTTCGGAATATCTCGAACAAAATAATAGTTTTGGAGAAATGTGACTGATATTAAGGAGATGATGCAGATGCAGAAAAGACATTTTGAAATGGAAACAGATGGATTTTATGGTGCATATTGGAAATGTAAAACCGACTCAGACTGTGCAATGATTGCAATGATCGGAGATGATTCGGAAGATTATCTGGCACGAACATCCGTAAAATGGTTACATAAACTCGGTGTGAATGTGATGACGATGTCACCAGCAAAAAAGGATTATGGACATCATAATTATCCACTGGAACGTATAGAGAAAGCAATCAGTTGGTTAAAAACACATGGTAATCGGAAGATAGGAATTGTCGGGGCATCTACTACAGGAACACTTGCTTTAACTGTCGCTTCTTATTTTGAAGATCTTACATTGACGATTGGTCTGACACCGAGTGATTTTATCTGGCAGGGGTTTATGCAGGGGGAAAAAGATGGCTGTAAGGAATGGCCGATTGAGGGAGAATCACTTTTCTCTTATAAAGGTGAATCGCTTCCGTATATGCCGTTTTGTTATAAACATCCGGACTATTGGCACGTGATTGAGAAAGAAACAAAACGGACCGGTGATATGATTAATTCGAGAAAATTGTTTGATGACTCAGAAACAGCTCATCCAATTACAGAAGAAGAAATGATCAAGATTGAAAAAATTCATGGAACATTATTGCTGATTGGCGCAGAAGATGATGTGTTGTGGGATACTGCAAAATATATACGCCGTATGGAGCTGCGTATGAAAGAGCGTCCCCACACATGCAGGTTGGAGTCTGTTATTTACGAGCATGCGACCCATTTCGTTTTTCCGGAGAGTATGTTAAAGACGATGCTGCCAATTGGTTCTGGAATCTTTATGAAACTGGCATTTCAGGCGGCAAGAAAGTATCCGAAAGAATGCCAGAGAGCACGGCTGGATATTGACCAGCGGGTGAGAAATGCTGTTGCTGAATGGAAGAGTACAGAAAGATAGATTAAAATAGATAGAAAGTATAAGTATGGTATTTAAAACAATAGGAAATAAATCAAATCCAGTCATCTTGTTTTTCCATGCAATGGGAGTAATTGGGGAAAGTAGTATGCCGGTTGCAGAGAAAATGAAAGAAAAATATTACTGTATTATGCCAACATCAACCGTGTATTGCTCTGGGCAGAGATATCAAAGTAAAAGAGATGAGATACAGCAAATTGTACGATTTCTGGAAAATCATGGAATCAAAGAGATAGAACTTGCAGTTGCATCTTCGATTGGTGCAGATCTTGCCATAGCATTCCTGACAGAGACAAAAATAACGGTAAAGCATGTTTTTTTTGATGGCGGACAGTTTGCCCAGATTAGAAAAGCAACTCGCAGAATCATGGTCCCGTTCTTATATATAGCAATGAAAAGTTTATATTGGTCAAAAGGAAAGACACTAAAGAGAATCATGTGGTGTGACGATGACAAAATTAAACCCTATTTTATAGAGGCAGGGAAGAACTTGACATATGGGAATCTGAGAAGACAGCTGGCAGACAGCTTGGAAGATAAACCATTTCCAGAACTGTCAGAAGAATTGCAGAAACATACATTTTGGGAATTTGGAAGTATAGAAGAACATTTTAAATACAGAAATGCAGTGATGCAGACATATATACACGGTAATTTCCCGGTTTTTGAGGGATTTAACCATATGCAGTATCAAATTCGCGACCCGGAAGGGTTTGCCAGAATGCTGGAAACGATTATTGAGACAGGAAGATTACCCAACCCGGTTGTTAAGAAGGGGGTAGAAATGGATATTAAAATAACCCCAACCGCAAGGGATAATTCACCCAAAGACAAGCCAAGATTATTGCGTTAAGATAAAGAAAATGGATAGTTTACTTGACTTTGCAAGCTATCCATTTTATTACATCATATAAAAGTACTTCCACCGGGGACGACAACACAGCATGGCCATTTGTAGTGGTTATGTTTGCAGGAGTTTCTCGAAACTGCTTCGTTGTACTTAGTATACTGTTTGCTAATAGTATATGCAAGATGTCACTTTCAAAAACACAAATTTTTTTATTTTTTGAAAGTGGAAACTATGTAAAGGAGTGTCTTTGTCTGATTGACACACACCTCGTGGGTGAGCTTTTTTTCCGTTTTCATAATATGATATTACCTTCGGCTCAAATGAAAAAGTATGGTGGAAGGGATTCATTCCGGATAGCAAAAACGGAAGCCTTTTAGCTTGAAAATGGAATAAGTCATTCACTAAGCCTTTATTTCTGATGATAGCAACTTTAGCAGGTCACGGAAAAAGGAAATATAAATTCAAAATAACTCAAAAACTTGACTTATAACATAGGCTAAGTTAAAATAAAACAAATTGAGTTAAAAGGAGAATGAGAAATATGCTTACAAGCGTATTCGGGATTTCTATAAAATATGAAGCATGGAATCATCAGGATTCTTTGCCTGTTTATATTGCAGGGAGTTATGATTTTCATACAGCATATATTGGAAACAGACGCTGTATAATGCTTGCTCCAACAGAAGAACTTGCCACACTTCCGGCATTGAAAAAACAAATTGTAAAAATACAGCAGATTGATAATGTGCCAGTCGTATTTGAACTTACAACGGTATCAAATTATCGAAGAAAAAGCCTTATAGAAAATAATATACCGTTTATTACTGATAAGCAGGTCTTTCTTCCTTTCATTGGGACAATGCTTTCTGATGAAAAAGAACCCCAAAAACTGACGGGTAAGTTTGTTTACTCCACGCAGCAGTTGTTTTTATTTTATCTGTACAGTAAGAAAAAACGATTGTATACTTCAGAAGCCGGAAAAGTGCTTCCGTTTACAGCAATGACCTTGACCAGAGCAGTGAAGCAGTTGGAAACGACAGATTTGTTTCTTGTAGCAAAAGACGGTGTTAATAAGTTTATTGAGTCAAAATATAAGCGAGATGAATTATTTGAAAAAGCAAAAGTATATTTGACGACTCCTGTTCGAAAAACAGGATATATAGATAAGACGCAAGTTACAGAAAATATGGTCTTTGCAGGGGAAACGGCACTTTCTGAAAAAACAATGCTAAATCCAAGCCGAGTTGTTACCTATGCAATTAGTGAGAAAGATTATGATAAAGCCTTGCTGACTGATGAATTGATAGACCCGGATAAACAGGTCAGACTTGAATTATGGGCATACAACCCAAAACAATTTTCAGAGGATAACAGTGCTGATGATATTTCACTTGTTTTATCTTTTACAGATACAAATGATGAAAGAATTGAAGAAGCAGTAGATGAATTGCAGGAAAGAAGGTTGCATGAGTAATGGTCAGTGGATTTACAAAATTTAAGGCAAGGTTTTGAAAATCAATATGTCATCATCGGTGGGACAGCGTGTGATTTGATTATGGAAAACGAAGAACTACCATTTCGTGCTACAAAAGATGTAGATATTGTATTGATTGTTGAATCCATAACAGCGGAGTTTGGCAGGCAGTTTTGGGAGTATGTCAAAGAAGCAGGATATGAGCATTTGAATAAAAGCACTGGAAATGCACAGTTTTATCGTTTCACATCTCCGAAAAGTAAAGAATATCCATATATGATAGAAATATTTTCCAGAAATCCGGATTTTATTATATTGGAAGATGATGCAGTTCTCACTCCACTTCCGATAGATGATGAAATATCCAGTTTGTCGGCAATCCTTTTAAATGAAGCATATTATGAATTGTTAAAAACCGGACAAATGATGGTTGATGGCATTCCGGTATTAAGTCCGACTTGCCTGATTCCATTTAAGGCGAAAGCATGGCTGGATTTAAAGGAACGCAAGCTAAATGGAGAGCAGGTTGACAGCAAAAATATAAAGAAACATAAAAACGATGTGTTCCGATTAGCACAGTTAATCACAGCCAGTACAAGGCAAGTCCTCAGTCCGGAAATAGCAGAGGATATGAAAATGTTCTTATCTGAAATAGCTGATGAAACAGTGGATTTAAAGTCCTTGGGTATAAGGGGAACAGATAAGAAGAAAATGACAGAAATGCTATACCAGTGTTATGGGTTGAAGGATAATACATAGTAAAAATGTTCTTAAAGATTTTGTACTCAGTGAATCCAAAATCTATGTGAGATTGTGAATATGCTGAGTCTTGAGAAAAGGGAAAACATCTGCCAGGGCAAATGTCAGGAGGTCAGCAGCAAAGAGTATCCATAGGAAGGGCAAGTATAGAAACTATGGTATCGGAACAGAATTAATGAAACAGATGCTAATGAAATTAAAACTAGAAGGATATAAACAAGCATCATTAGCTGTTCAGAAGATGAATTATGCAAAGGATAAAAGGAATAAGTTGCTCTTGAACGTATACCAAAAGAACGCACGGGCAATATCCTTTTATAAGAGAGAAGGATTTGAGATTCAGCATAGTGGCTTAGATGAGGCTACCGGAGAAAAAGATTATGTAATGACATGGCAACACAAATAGAAATTCCAATTTGTAGAGATGATAGAATAATTATTTTGGAATAAAAAGGTATGAAGCACCATAGAAGTAATACAATTATGGTCAAAAGGATAAATTATTGATATAATATAGGTAGCCATAAAGATTTAAGAGTGAAAAGAAAGAAGGTGTATCTATGCCAGAAATTTCGTTGTTTTATGGAATAAGGGTTACAATGTATTATGAAGATCACAATCCCCCACATTTTCATGCAGAATATAATGGAAATAAAGCGATTGTAGATATTATCGAAGCAAGAGTAATAAAAGGGCTTTACCATCCAGGCAGTTAAAACTCATATTAGCATGGTGTGTGATACATCAGGATGAACTGATGCAAAACTGGGAGCTGTCCAAAGATGGACTTCCGCTTAATAGGATTAATCCATTAGTGTAGGAGGCAGATATGTTTTATGATATTGTGCAGGTAATTCCTAATGAAGACTATACCGTATATGTATATTTTGAAGATGGAAAGATTGTATGCTATGATGCTAAAACGTTATTGAAAAAGAAAGTTTTTGAACCATTGAAAGATATTAAATTTTTTATGAATGCATGCACCATTTTGAATGGGACATTGGCATGGGATGTTACTGGAACCAGAGATTGCACTAAGTGTCTGGATATAGATCCAGAGATGTTGTATGGGTTGGAAAATGTAAGTGAAAAGATTGCATAAGTATTGCCTGTCTTGTTATTATATTTGTATACGGAATTATAATGAAAGGGTCGCCATTACAGCTTATACTTATATTTCTGCCAGTTATTTACGCTATGCTTTCAACCAGAGAGTGATTAAGAAACAATAAAATTAAAACAGCAGGATTGCAAAGCGTGATATACTCAGCAATCCT
>ENA-OPLM01000372-OPLM01000372.1-human-gut-metagenome-genome-assembly--contig:-NODE-372-length-9828-cov-1.913230_pt1 | contig 9828 bp, 8 predicted proteins | sample MGYA00241444_ERZ501720 | MGnify/ENA primary metagenome ERZ501720 (study PRJEB25962, sample SAMEA2042194) | human gut metagenome | biome: human gut; feature: human-associated habitat; material: faeces...
ATGGCAGTAGGCTACTCAACTAAAAAACTTGCTGCTCTTAATGAAGGCGATGAACTAGTTGATATAGTAGGTCCTCTTGGACAGCCTACACATATTGAAAAGTATGGCACTGTTGTTTGTCTGGCCGGAGGCTATGGCGCAGCACCCTGCTATCTTATTGCCAAAGCTTTTAAAGAAGCTGGTAACAAGGTTTATATGATTATGGGTGCCAGAAATAAAGAATTGATATTCTGGCAGGATAAAATGAAAGATGCATGCACAGAATTATTTATAACGACAGATGACGGATCTTTAGGTGAAAAAGGATTTGTCACACAAGTTTTAGATAGGCTTATTAAATCTGAAAAGATTGATTATGCCATTGCAGTTGGACCAATGCCAATGATGCGTGCAGTCGCTGATTTAACCAGAGATAAAGGAATTTATACAGAAGCAAGCATGAACCCTATCATGGTTGACGGCACAGGTATGTGCGGAGCTTGCAGGGTGACGGTTGGCGGAAAAACTAAATTTGCCTGCGTTGATGGACCGGATTTTAATGCACATGAAATAGACTTTGACGAAGTTATCAATAGAACAAAGATTTATAAAGATCAAGAAAAAAAACGCAGTGAAAACTGCAATTTATTAAAAATGGCGAAGTAATAATATAGGAGATAATTAATGGCACCTCGTGATCAAGAAAAAGCAATACCTTTATGTCCTCTAATGAGCGTTGGCTCACAGGTAGAAATTGTTTGTATGCAAGAAAACTGCGCATGGTATCTGAAAAACTATAAGATATGCTCGGTTTATATGATGGCACATAATTCTATGCTTGATGTTCAAGCCAAACAAGCAAAGGCGAAACAAGCGCAGAGTAACAATGGATAGAAATTAGCAAAGCCGGATTTATACCGGCTTTTTATATTAGGAGAGAAAATTAATGGAAAATACTGTCGTTATCGGCGCCCAATGGGGTGACGAGGGGAAAGCGAAGATTACAGACTTGCTTGCGGAGAAAGCAGATTTAATCATTAGATATCAAGGCGGATGTAATGCCGGTCATACAGTTGTAGCGGGGGGGAAAACATATAAATTTCACATGATACCTTCTGGAATATTATATGATAAAACAATCTGTTTTATTGGAGCTGGAACGGTTATACATCCGGAATCTTTTGAAAGGGAGCTTAATGAGCTTAAGGCTGAGGGAGTTGATTTCAAAAATCTAAAAATATCTCCTCTGGCCTCTATTACAATGCCTTATCATATAGAAATTGACGGTTACAGCGAAGCTCACTCAGGTAAGGGTAAAATTGGAACAACCAAGAAAGGCATAGGACCGACATATACAGATAAGGCCGCTAGAATTGGTTTTAAAATTCAAGATTTATATTCTTTTGAGGCACTTAATGAAAAAATAGACATGATTCTTCCGATAAAAAATAAGATGCTGAAAAATGTTTATGGATTAGAAGAATATACGCGTGATTGCATTCTTTCATTATGCGAAAAGTATGCCGAACTCTTTAAGCCATATGTATGCTTTGATTGGCAGGATTTATTAAACCGCTATAAAGACAAGAAAATCCTTTTTGAAGGCGCTCAAGGTGTTATGCTTGATGTTGATTATGGTACTTATCCATTTGTAACAAGTTCAAACCCTATTGGAGGCGGAGCTGCCGTTGGAAGCGGCTACGGCCCTGCAATGATAAAGGTAGTCGTAGGGGTTTCAAAAGCATATGTAACTAGAGTTGGTGAAGGACCTTTTGTTACAGAATTAACCGACGAAACAGGAAAAATGATTCAGGATATTGGTCACGAATTCGGTGTTACGACAGGCCGCCCTAGAAGATGCGGCTGGTTTGACTCTGTTATTATGAAATATGCTGTTTTAGTCGGCGGCATAACTAAAGTTGCACTTACCAAAATTGATGTATTTGACACTTTTGATGAGATTAAAATCTGCACTGCTTATAAAGACTGTAGAAATGATAAGGTGTATACGACTTATCCTACAGATGTATTTATTCATAAGTATTTAGAACCTATCTATGAAACAGTGCCCGGCTGGAAAACTCCAATCAGCAGCATTAGAAAATATGAAGATTTGCCGGAGAATGCAAAAAAATACATTGAAAAGGTAGAAGATTTAATCGGAGCCCCAATAGGAATTATAAGTGTCGGCCCAGATAGAGAGCAGACAATATTCAGATAAAAAAATAACCGGATTTACGATCCGGTTATTTTTTATTTTATAATTTTTCAGGGTTTCTCAAAGGAATTAATCTGTCTAAGTCAGAGTTAACACTGAAGTAGAATCTTGCGGTGTTTTCATTATAATCTCTTCCGAGAGGGAAACCTACACCAACCTGTGCTGTAAGCCAGTCTGTAAAGTTTACGTATGTACCAAAACCTACAGAATGCAAGAACTGTTGAGGATAATTATAAATACCTCCGTTTTCACCTAACCAGCCCCAATCATAGAATACAGCAAGTTTCAATCTTTCATCTACCTTTGGAAGAATTCTATCGAGGAATGGAACAGGGAATCTATATTCAACAGTACCGGTCACACCGTAATCACCGATTAATTCAGCCTGCTGGTAACCTCTTAATGTATAAGGCCCGCCCATCTGCATTTGTTCAGCTGCAAACAATTTATTTGGAGAGTACTGACCGTTTACTCTTACAATACCCATACTTCTGCCGAATAGTCTTTGAACACGGGTAGCACCTGCTGTAACTTTAAAGAATGTAGTATCCTGTATTGCGCCGTGGCCGTCACCGCCCATACCAAAGTCAACGCCTAAATTTCCTAACCAACGTCCGTAGTTATCATCAGTCATACCATATAATCCGGAACGCCATACATTCAAGTTATAATTTGATAATCTTAAAGGATTGCCTGCAATATTTGCTGATGTATTTGCATTTACATAGTCATAACCTGTATAGAATATCAAATCTGATTTAGCAGTTTGTATAATAGGCTGCGTTAATTTAAAGAAATAGCTTTGTGCGTTACCTTTAACATTTAAGTTTTTGTAAGGCCCGCCCAGTCTAACATGAGAGTCAGAAAAATCGAAAGACAATCTTGTTCCATATGAAGATACCGGTAATGAGTATCCAGCCATCCAGCCTGTTGCACCGGATGAAAGAATAGTACCGCCGTAGATTTTATCACCTAAACCTGTAAGGTTGTCCATACCTACAAGGAATGAAACTCTTTGAGAGCCGGTATAAGAACGGCCGTAGTCATCATATGAGAAATTAAGATTAACAGGGAATCTATCTCTTACATTCAAGGTGATTGTAGTGTTCTCATCGCCTTCTGCCTGTCTTTCAACTTCAGTCTGCACTTGAACATAATCTTCCTTGTTAATTTCTTTCATTGCTCTTTGAAGGTTTTTAGCATTGAACACATCACCTTCTCTAAGCCCTGCTTTACCCATAATAATGTGGCGCAAGTACCATTCTCTGGTCCATTTTTCGCCTTCAATATTCATTTCGCCGACTTTACTTTCAACAATTCTTATTGTCGCAACACCATCAACAATTCTCTGAGGAGGAACTGTTGCATAAGATGTAAGGTAGCCTTTTGCTCTATAATAATTTGTTACTTTCTGACATACTTCCAGCAGTTCATCAAAGAAAACATCTTCTCCTAGAACTTCAAGACCTAGTTTTTCTAGTTCTTCTGAAGGTATTTTTGTATTACCTTCAAAATTTATTTTTTGAAGTAAAAAGTGAGGATTGTATAATACACCCTCTCTAGCTTGATTTTCTTCTATTGAAGCATCATAAATCTGTTCATCTTTACTTACATCATCAAATGACTGAATATAACTTCTATCAATTTGATAATGGTTAATATTTTGCAATTCAGTAGTATTATATGCTCCGGGGTTATATCCGCCGAGTTCTGATTGAACTTGAGCCGGCAAAACTGTTCCAGCCATAGGGTCTGCAAATGCCTTATTTACAGACAAAAGGCATAAAACGGTGAGCAAATAGCTTATTTGTTTCTTCATAATTTCCGTATTCCTAAGTTATATTATTGGGTTGTAATATTAGTACACCTGACATTATATTTTAATTAAAAACCCAAAACAAATTTTATTGCCAGTTTGTAACAAAATATTAACGTAACATTATATATTTTAACTCGTTTATGAATTTTTGTAAAGATATTAGCGTATGAAAGTTATAAATAACTCTAATGGTGGAATTATATAATTAGCAGCTAAAAGGAGTTCTAAATTGGTAGCAGCCGTTCAAGCAATACATTCAGCCTATTCTGATCCTGAGTATTTAAGAATACTTCAGGAATTAATGAAACTTGGAATTGCTCCGAGTGGGAATAAAAGCATTGACAAAACTAAGCTTGAACAGGCGAAGGCAGAATTAATTCAAAAAATTCAAACAAGACAGGAGGAAGAACAAAAACAGAATTTGCAGGTTCAGCCTTTGGAAGCTACCAAAGATACCCAAAGAGCACAGCTGGAAGAACTAAGACCCGGAGCAACAACTATTGCAGAGTTAAACAGACTTTATTTTGGATTATAAAAAGAGCTCTGATTTTCAGAGCTCTTTTGGTTATTTCTTTGTAATAAAATCTAAAACCCCGTTTATAAATGTAAGCGGGTGAACAGGGCACCCTGGTATGTACAAATCTATCGGATATTTTTCCAAAAATTCTCTATTTAGTTTAGAAGAATTTTGGAAAACACCGCCAGAAATTGCGCAAGCTCCTGCCAGTATTACTATTTTAGGGTCAGGAGTAGATTTATAGCAGTCTTCAAGAGCATAAGCCATATTCTCTGAAATAGGTCCTGTTATTACAATTCCATCAGCGTGACGAGGAGAAGCTACAAAATCAATACCAAACCTTCCCATATCAAAGTTACAGTTTGAGCAAGCATTGAGTTCCATTTCACATCCGTTGCATCCTGCAGCTGAAACCTGTCTGAGCTTTAATGATTTTGAAAAAACTCTTCGAATCTCTTTTCTTGCTGTTATTGCAGCTTTTTCGAATTCTTCCGGCGTCATATTTTCTGTAATAACAAGTTTATTTCTGTCTGTTGACGACAATTTATAATAGTTGCTGAATTGTACAGACTGACATTTACAAGCACCGCAAAGCGTACATTTGCCCATATCAATAGACAAAGGATTGGCTTTTAATGCACCTGTAGGGCAGACACTTTCGTCAACATCACCGCATTGTTTTAAAATTGGGAAACCTCTAAATTGACTGCGCATCGGCGCATTTGGAATATCCGGTATAAATTGATTTCCCTGAAAATATTTTAATTTAATTATATCAAACATTTTTGTCTTCCTTTTTATAAATCATTACCACAATATGACAAGTTAAAACTCTTGTTACAGAGCGGGAAGTCAGAGACTCCATTATTTCTAACAGCCATTGCAAGCATATACCAGTTGTTGAATGATGGATCTTTCATCTTGTATCTTAAAAGTTCCCCATTAGCACCTGTTAAAGCAATATGAACAATCTCGCCCCTCCATCCTTCAGTCATTGAAATAGCAAAAGCATTTGGAGCAAGAGTTTTGTTTGGATTTGTTAAAATCGGCTCATTGCTGAACTCTTTAAGCTTTTCTAAAAGTTTTTTTACAATCTGCATAGACTGTTTAATTTCTTTGTAACGAAGCTTAAATCTTGAATGCACATCACCTGTTGCTTTAAACGGTTTTACAACATCCAGTGAGGTATACCATTTGTCATTGAAATCAAATCTTGTATCAATATCAACCCCTGATGAACGCGCTGCCATACCTACTGCACCGAGAGCCTGTGCTGTTTCTGTTGATACAACACCGGTTCTTTCCATTCTTGATATACAGGAAGGAGTTTTCAGCATAACTTTTGTAGTTCTGTCAACAGTTTTTGCAACCCCGTCAAGCATATCTATAATCTTTTTAGACAAAGCCTCATCAATATCGAAGTTTACACCGCCGACATTAATTAACCCTCTGCCAAAACGACTTCCTGAGATTTCAAGCATTGTATTAATAACAAGTGTTCTTGTTATACCAAAAATTGAAGCACCCATTAAATAAGCCATATCTCCGGCAATTGCGCCCATATCACCAATATGTATTGCAATTCTTTCCATTTCTAAAGCTACTCGTCTTATAATTTGAGCCTTAGATGAAACCGCAATATCAGATAAAGTTTCCATTGCCTGTGAATACGCCATATTATAACCAATTACGGAGTCACCGCAAACAGATTCTGCAAGGCGATTGTTATACCCTTTACCTTTTAAGAAAAGTTCTTCCACTCCTCTGTGCTGATACCCGAGCATAATTTCTAAATCATAAACTTTTTCACCCTGACACATAAATCTAAAATGCCCAGGTTCAATTACACCTGCATGAATTGGTCCTACAGCAACCTGATGGATATCTTCTCCCTGCATTTCAAAAAACGGGTAAGCATCCTGATTGTTTCGAACCGGTTTCAGCCATGGATGATTAAGAGGTTCTATTCCAAACTCTTCATAGAACTCTCTTTCAAATATATGAAAAGCTGGAAACTTCTGAGTAAATGATTCATATGATTTTACATCCGGTGTAAACAGAGATGATGTCACATAAAGTTTACCTATCTTATCATCAGCCATAACAACGTATAGTCTTACATTATCAAATTCTTGTTTTCCGAAGAAACCGACTACACGCATTTTCATTTTTTCAACATCTGATTTTATCTCCTCTATTGAGATTGTCGGAATGTCAAAAGCATTTATTTTTTTATTATTTTCAGTGATTATCCAATTCATAGTTACCTTCTTTTTAAAAAATGTCTACGTGACTAAAAACCTCTTACTGCTAAAATTAACATATTTACAAATCCTTGCGGCATATAAATACCGATAACAAATGCTAATATAAGCATTATTATTTGAGGAGCATACATTGTCCAAGAAAGTTTTTTATTCTCGGCTTCCGCAGAATGCTCGTTTTTACCGGATGAAAATGCCATTTTGATAACAGCCTTTCCAAGTCCGAAAAGAATAATTGTTAACAGTAGCAAGAATAATGCGCATAAAACATAATGTTCTTTTAAAAACATTGTCTTAACCATTAAAAATTCGCTTATGAATAACACTGACGGAGGAAATGCCGCTATGCCAAGGAATGAAGCAACCCACAGCCATCCAGTTTTTCTGTCACATTTCATAATTCCTGTTACTGATTTTATTTTCTTTGTTCCATAAAGTTCCAATATGTTTCCGGAAGTAAGGAAAAAAGAAGCTTTAATCAGAGAATGTCCGACTAAATGAATCATAGCAGCAAGCATACCGACACCGCCTAACGCAGTACCGATAGCAAGAATACCCATATTTTCGATTGAAGAATAAGCGAGCATTCTTTTGTAATTATTTATATGATAAACAAATACAGCGGTTACAAATAATGAGATAAATCCCATTACCAGAAGCATAATCCTTGCGTAATCAGCACATCCTGCCAGAACCATTACTCTAAATACATTTACTATCATTAAAAATGCTGAGTTCAAAAGTGTTGCAGATAAGAGAGCTGATATCGGCGAAGGTGCTTCTGCGTGTGCATCCGGAAGCCAGAAATGAACAGGAGCCAGCCCCATTTTTGTACCGATACCAAACAAAATGAACACAAATGAAAGCTTTAGCCAGAACTGGTTAAACAAAGCTGCATTGTCATACAATTGGTTATAGAATAAAGAGTTTAAATTTCCTGTTGCAATTGTGAGAAGAATAATTCCTACAAAAGCAAGAGCAATACCAATTGAACAAATAAATACATATTTCCAAGCCGCTTCAATAGAATGCTTAGTTTTGTGGAAATATATCAAATATGCACTGGCCAGTGTTGTTCCTTCTATGAATACCCACGCAGCGCCAAGATTTGAGCTTAATATTGCACCGGTCATTGAAAATACAAAGAACAAAACCATATATGTATAATGTCTTAATTTTCTGGTTAAAGAACTGTCGTTTTTAAGATATCCATTATTATAAACAGCAACAGCCAGAAAAACAATTGACATAACCATTAAAAATATTTTATTTGTATCATCTACTGCAAAGAACTTGCAGGGTTTTATCATTGGCAGGAAATCCCACCCCATACAAAATGCCAATGATACGATAAAATGCATAACTGCATATATATTAATCATCAAATTATTTAAAAATTTGTTTTTAAATATAAACAGTATCAAACACGCAATTAGCGGAAATAATAAAATTAAATTAATCATTGTACTCGTAATCCTTCAAATCTGATAATTGTGAAACTTCCAAGTCGTCGAATTCATTATTAATCTCTTTGACAAGCATACCTAGAATGAATACGGCAATAAATATATCAAGCAATACGCCAAGGTTAACAATAATCGGCATTTCTTTAGCCACTGATAATGATAAAAGAAATATTCCGTTTTCCATTGTTATAAAACCAATTACATTTGATAAAACTTTATGTTTAATTGTAATCAGCCACAGGCTTATTATAATCATTGCGCTTGAAACACCAAAATACATTGGAGAAACAAGCTTAAATGCCGGAGTATTAATATTAGCAATCAAAAATCCTGCAAATAAAATTACGCTTGATATAACTAAACAGTAAAAGTGAGGAATATTTGCATCCGTATCTCTGTGCGCGTGAGTCTTTTTAACCACCTTTTTCAAAAATATCGGAATAACCAACGCTTTTACTATTAAAGTTTCTATAACAATAAATAAAAATCCGATTATATGAGGCATACTTGCCATAATAGATTCCAGTCCGGACGGTTCTTTAGCAATACCGGACAAGCATACAAAGAACAACAGCCAGCCTTGAATAATAAGCATATTGACATGAGCTGCCAAGCGGCTTGTTGAAGCTATGTATATCATTGATAAACCTAATAAAATTATAAATATATTTTCCATGATGTTTTTCCTATATACCTGTAGTTATAAATTCAACCATTTTCATTTACCCCTACCTCCTAGCCGCCGTAAACTCTATATGTTACCAGAGCTAATATAATTAACGCAGTGATTGACATAATAAATATAAACTCAAACACATGTGTCATTCTAAATCTTGCCATTGAAGATTCTACCGTACCGATTACGATAGAAAGAACAAATATAATAGCTAAGAAAGCGAGTAAAGTTTCCCATCCTCCGAGGGAAGCCGGAATTATAAGATTTGCAATCAAAGCCTCAAAAATAAACATCTTAATTGCAGAAGCCCAGGTAATAAGTCCTAAATCTTTTCCAGAGTTGTCCAAAATCATAACTTCGTGAATCATAGTCAGCTCAAGGTGAGTAGTAGGATCATCAACCGGCACCCTGCACCCTTCAATGAGCAGCATTATAAACAGAGTTACCGCAGCTAGAATGATAATTAATATTCCATAACCGCCTGCATTTTGAAGAATGAGCTTGAAGCTTTCAAATGTATAGTTTTGAGTCAAGGCTGCAATAGAACCCAGGGCAATAAAGAATGCCGGCTCAACTATTGTAGAGAAACATGCTTCTCTAGAAGCCCCCATTCCTTCAAAACTGCTTCCTGTATCTAATGCTGAAAGCAGAGAAAAGAATTTGCCAAGTCCGAGAACATACGAGAATATTACAAATGCAAACGGAACATTAATTATAGGACTTCCGAAAGTCAATGGCACAAAGAGTGATGCAAAAATTACAGATGCAAACCCAACTACCGGCGCAAATTTAAATACCCAAGAAGTTGTTTCACTTATAACTGCCTGTTTCTTCATCAATCTTATAAAGTCCCATAGCGGCTGCCAGATGCTTACACCCTTTCTGCCTG
>ENA-OPLM01000378-OPLM01000378.1-human-gut-metagenome-genome-assembly--contig:-NODE-378-length-9731-cov-1.597768_pt1 | contig 9731 bp, 6 predicted proteins | sample MGYA00241444_ERZ501720 | MGnify/ENA primary metagenome ERZ501720 (study PRJEB25962, sample SAMEA2042194) | human gut metagenome | biome: human gut; feature: human-associated habitat; material: faeces...
GTATCTTTCTCTTTCGAAGCTTTGGATTCATATCTTTTATTCTCATCTATTTCACCGCCTTATCAAGTGCCTGCTTAGTGGCATTTCTTATTGCAGTTGAGCTGAACGTCGCACCGCTTACCGTGTCCACATCCGCAGACTGTGCCGAAATGATGGACGGTATGATATCCTCTGCCATTGCCAGGTATGCGCCATCTTCCTTCTCTGCCGCTGTAATGTCAACCGATGATATTTTCCCCGCCTCGATTGTCACCTTAACATCTACATTTCCACCAAAGCCCTCTGCACTGCCTGTGTATGTGCCATCCTTATAAGCTCCTTGACTGTCTGTGCTTTCAGTTTCTGCAGCAATATACTGCGTATTTTTATTTTCCTGTTCTCTTTTATCTATTGTCATGTTGTATCCCCAAAGCGACGATACAACTATAAACAGGCTCACCAGTCTGATCCAAAATTCCTGCATGTTATCTCCATCCTGTAAATGTCCTTGCGGTTTTATTTCTTTTTAGCAGCTTCAAGTGCGCTCTTACAGCCATCAATTATAGCCTTTGATGTGCATGTGGCATGGGAAACAGTATCAATACTGCTAAAGTCAATGCTGTCTGCATTTGTCTGTGATGTAAGAACAGAAACCATACCGGCCTGATTTTTTGTACCATCTACCGCTTTCTTTATATAAGAAACATTTTGTGAATCTCCATCTCCCTTTACATCAGTAATGGAAACTATCCTGTCATTTGCTATAGTCACCTTCATGCTCAGATTATATGCACTAAAGTCCATGTCATCATCCGGTATGCACAGTGTAGATACATCATATGTGCCATCCTCGTATACATTTGTGGATGTATCATTTTTCTGAAGTGCATTTATTGCAGCCTGAAGCTTCTCCTGTGCGCAGCTTACATCCTTCTTAGTTGACTCCGCGGATTCCAATACCTCCTGTGCATCCCCCAGACGTATCTGAAGCAGATACCAGCTAAGCTGTGTGTACTGTGCGCCGTCAAGCGATGCTTGCGACTGCACAAGCTTCAACAGGACTGCCTTGTCCTCTTCTCCCGCAATATTGCTATTATTATCATTGCTGTTATTGCTATCTGAATTGCTGCCACCGGTATTCTCACCTGCAGTTGTCTTTCGCGCTTCCTCAAATGCTGCCTTTACGGCTCCTATGAGTCCCTTTGAGCTGTAGGTGGCTCCTGATACCGTATCCACATCCGCACTCTGCTTTTTCATCATATTTTTTAACACATCCATTGCATTAGTGATAAAAGGCTCATCATCTTGTTTTTCAGTGACAAGAATCGCTTTAAGCGTCTTGTCCTGGATAACAACCGCTACCCTTATGTCACCCTTGTAGCCCTCTGCTGTGCCGTAGTATATACCGTCAACATACGGAAGTGTACCTTCTGTGCCCTGTTCAGATGCACTGCCGGATGAATTTTCATCAGTCTGTCCATTTCCCGATACCTCTGCAGCACCCTGTTTATCTGTATTATTGCCCGTTGTATTATCACTCACAGCCGCCTGGCTCAGTGCACTTCTTACAGCAGCTATGATTCCACGCGAGCTGAATGTAGCACCTGAGACTGTATCCACGTTAGTGCTCTGCTTTTCGACTATTGTATCAAGCAGCGATGATGCGATCTTTACATAGCTGTCACCATCCTTTGTGCTGACTATGCTTATAGAGGCTATTTTACCGCCTGATATATCAACCTTTACCTTCATAGTGCCCGCAAAGCCTTTTCCGGTGCCGTAATATGTGCCATCCTTGTAAGCGGATGCGTCCTGTACAGCCGCTATCTCTGCCAAAGAGCTGTCAGATTCTGACTCTGATGTGCTTCCCTGTTTTGATTTTCCTGTAACACCATTATCCTTCTCACCTGTCAGGGCATTTTTCACTGCTCCGATTATTCCGTTTGAACTGTATGTAGCTCCGGATACAACATCCACATCAAAAGATTGCGACGCTATAATCCTGTCTATTACAGCCTTTGCCCTATTGAAAAATGCCTCATCATCCGTAGATGAAAGGATATCAATGGAAGTAATCTTCTTATCCATGATAGTTACAGCCACTGTCACATGTCCGCTAAAGCCTGTCGCAGAGCCCTTGTACACACCATCTGCAAGTTCGAACGAGCCTGTGGCTGTTTGTGTATCCTCTGCAGCATTCTCTGTTTCAGTATCAGTCACCCTCTCTGAAACCTGGTGCTTTTTATCCTTCGAAGGTTCACTCGCCTTTGTCTGATATCCACTCAATGAAATCACCACACATGCTGCAATCACAAGTGACACTCCAAGTGGTGCATATACCTTTATTTTTTCCAAAACTTCCTTGAACTTCATATATACCTCTTATATTTCCGATAGCACCGCTATCTGTACAATATTACTTTTGCTCTGCTCTATTTTGCATTTATTACCTCATACTCATAGTCAGATGAATAGTCATCCGCTATCCCCTCTGAAATATACATGCTGTCATCATCTGTAAGCAGTACGAAATCAAATTCATCACTGTGTGCCTTCCAGAACTCACACGCCTTATCCTTTCCCATGATAAACAGCAATGTTGACAATCCATCTGCGAGTGTTCCATCATCACTCACAATAGTGACTGATTTAAGTCCGCTCTCTGCAGGATAGCCTGTAGCAGGATCTATGATGTGGTGGTAGATTTTTCCATCCTGCTCAAAATAACGCTCATATCCACCGGAGGTGATAACCGCCTTGTCGCTCACATCAACCACTCCTATATACTGACTTTCATCCTCCGGGCTTTGCACAGCAACTCTCCACTTGCTGCCATCAGTCTTGGTTCGGTAAGTCTGGACATTGCCTCCCAGATTCACAAGACCGCTATCCACGTCATACTCCTTGAAAATATCCATAATCCTTGATGAAGTATATCCTTTTGCAATACCACCAAGGTCTATCTCCATACCTGCATCCTCAAAGGAAATCTCTCTGCTTTTATTGTCGTAATCTATTTTTGAAACATCCGCAAGCTTTAGCAGCTCTTTTAGAGTTGCATCATCCGGCACCTTAAAGTCCTTCGTCGGAAATCCCCACTCCTGCATAACAGGATATATCGCTATGTCAAAGGCTCCATCAGTCATCGTACTAAGCTCAATTCCTCTCTGCACGAGATATCCCCCATCCTCTGACAAAGTGGCTGACTTATTCACATTCAACTTTGCTATTTCACTGTCTTCATCTCCTGTTGAAAGCAATGCATCAAGCCGCTTTATCTCTTCTATAGATGCATCCACCGCTTTTTTCGCATTTTTACCATATGCAGTCACTGTCATATATGTATCCATTGCAAATACTTCCTGTGAGGACTCATTTGCTGATTTTAAATCACTATTTATTCCTTCCTGCGAAGCTGTTGTATTCTCTGTCGCTTCCCTCCCCCCTGAGCCACACCCGGTCACTGCCAATGCGACTGTCAGTAATATCGCAACTGCTATCTTATTTTTCACCTTATTACCTCTTATCTAAAAAATATATATTGTCAACTTACGTATATTACGCTAACTTATGTATCACTTTTCTATCTTAGATTAGTTTTTGCTAACTTCGACATTTTATTTTAAATCACGTTTTATGTCAATAACAGTCCACGAAAAAAATACCTATCGATTTTTTTTATCATTAATTTTTTCTTGCCTTTATCACGCTAACGTGGTAGCATGGTTACTAAATAAACTATTAAAGAGGTACTACAAATGAAAACATCAGAAATTATTGTATTTATCGTCTATCTGTTGTGCATGCTGGGTATCGGTATCTTCTTCTTCGTGAAAAACAGAAACGGCGGAGAAAAGACCTACTTCCTCGGCGGACGTGAGATGGGACCATGGGTTGCGGCGCTGTCAGCCGGAGCCTCAGACATGAGTGCATGGGTACTCATGGGACTTCCTACTTCTATCTATGCGCTGGGCTTAGGTCAGGTATGGATTCCTGTAGGACTTGCAATCGGCTACACTATAAGCTGGCTGCTTGAAGCACCGAGACTGAGAAAATTCTCGATTGTAGCAAACGACTCAATCACCATTCCGCAGTATCTGACCAACAGATTCCTGTCCAAATCACTTGCACTGCAGGTGATATGTGCAATTGTGTTTTTGGTTGCATACACTATTTATGCGGCATCAAGCGTAAAGGCATGCGGTACCCTTTTCCACACTGTAATAGGAATGGATCCACAGATTGCCATGTATCTTGCAGCAGTTGTCATCGTAGGCTATACCTTCCTCGGCGGCTTCTCGGCTGTATGCTGGACCGATTTTTTTCAGGGCATGCTCGTGCTTGGTTCTATGTTTATAGCACCGATCTTTGCAGCATTTATGCTTGATACATCATCTACATCAGCACTCCCGGGCGGTTACTTAAATCCATTCTCAAGCTGGCAGGATATCGTGTCAGGACTGGCATGGGGACTTGGTTACTTTGGTATGCCACATATCATTATCAGATTCATGTCCATCAAATCACAGAAGGATTTGAAAAAATCAGCAAAAATCGGAATCACATGGACCTTACTTATTGTATTTTTTGCGACTTTAATCGGAGTAATCGGAAGACTTTTCCTTGGCTTTGACGAATCAATCAATGAAAACTCTCTTGTTTTCATCCAGATTGTAAGAAAGATTTTCCCGGGTGTTATCTCAGGTATACTGCTCTCAGCAGTGCTTGCCGCTTCCATGAGTACCGCAGACAGCCAGCTGCTTGCTGCTTCATCAGCATTCTCGAGTGATGTGTACAAGCCTGTCATCAGAAAAGGTAAGGCAAGTGACAAAGAAATGATGTGGACCGGCCGTATTGTCGTTCTTGGAATCGCTGTTGCAGCACTCATCATCGCTTCAAACCCTAATGCCGGCTCTATCATGGCACTTGTTTCCAATGCATGGGGTATCTTTGGAGCTGCCTTTGGACCAGCAATCATGCTCAGCCTCTTCTGGAAGCGCTTTAACTTCAAGGGTGCTGTTGCAGGAATCATAACAGGTGCTGCCGTTGATATATTGTGGTATGCATTCCTCACATCAACCGGAATCTACGAGCTGTTGCCGGGATTTGTTTTCGGACTTATCGCAGCCGTAGTTGTGACACTTTGCACAAATGAACCTTCAAAAGAGGTTTATGAGCTCTTCGATAAGGCTCAAAAATTTGACGAGTAATTAAAATAATTAATCATTTAAGAACATAAGTAAAACCGTCGTACCATGCCATTTAAGGTCCGGTACGACGGTTTTATTTTTTTCTTATGCTTTATGTTGTGCTTTTAGAATGGTCTGTCTCAAATACAATTCCTTTAACTTCTACAGATGAAGCACTCGCTCTTTAATCTCCTGGGTTCTTCCCTGATTCCAGAACTGTGTGCCGATATAGCCGCATGTACGGCGGGCTACACTCATCTTGTTCTGGTCACGATTGCCACAGTGTGGGCACTCCCAGATAAGCTTGCCTGAGCCCTCTTCCTCTACAATTTTGATTTCTCCGTCGTAGCCGCATACCTGGCAATAGTCGCTCTTTGTATTCAGCTCTGCGTACATGATATTGTCGTAAATGTACTGCATTACTGAAAGCACTGCAGGGATATTGTCCTGCATGTTTGGTACCTCCACGTAGCTGATAGCGCCACCCGGAGACAGCTTCTGGAACTGGGACTCAAACTTTAGCTTGTCAAATGCATTAATCTGCTCTGTTACATGCACATGGTAGCTGTTTGTAATATAGTTCTTGTCGGTAACACCCTCGATGATACCAAAGCGCTTCTGTAAGCACTTAGCAAACTTATAGGTGGTAGACTCAAGCGGTGTGCCATATATACTGAAATCGATGTTTGACTCCTTTTTCCACTGCTCACATGCATCGTTTAAGCGCTGCATTACCTTAAGTGCAAACGGTGTTCCCTCTTTTGGCTCTGTGTGTGATACTCCCTTCATATAGCGTACACACTCACAAAGTCCTGCATAGCCGAGTGAGATTGTTGAGTATCCGTTAAATAATAATGGGTCTATAACCTCTCCCTTTTTCAGACGTGCAAGTGCTCCGTTCTGCCAGAGAATCGGTGCTACATCGGATTTGGTACCAAGAAGCCTCTTATGTCTGCACATAAGTGCTCTGTGACACAGCTCAAGTCTCTCATCAAGTATCTTCCAGAATTTTTCCTCATCCTTTTCTGATGAGCATGCCACATCAACGAGATTTAAGGTGACAACACCCTGGTTGAAACGTCCATAGTATTTACGCTTGTTTGGATCAAAGTTCTTGGCATGTGCCACATTTCCCGCTGTCTGTGAGCATCTGTCCACTGTGAGGAATGAACGGCAGCCCATGCATGTATACACATCTCCGTCCTTAAGCTCCTTCATGACCTTCTCTGAAATATAATCAGGCACCATTCTCTTTGCAGAGCACTGTGCCGCAAGCACTGTGAGATTCCAGTACTTTGAATCCTCTGTGATATTATCATCCTCAAGCACATATATAAGCTTAGGGAATGCCGGTGTGATATATACACCCTTTTCGTTCTTTACGCCCTTTATTCTCTGGTGCAGCATCTCCTCAATGATTGCAGCAAGATCTGCCTTTGTCTGCGGATCGGATACCTCATTCAGGTACATGAATACTGTAATAAACGGTGCCTGTCCGTTTGTAGTCATAAGTGTAATGACCTGATACTGAATCATCTGCACACCGCGGTTGATTTCTTCCTTGACACGAAGCTCTGCTACCTCATTGATTTTTTCTTCATCCAAATCAAGTCCTACGCTCTCGAACTCCTTTAGCACCTGCTTTCTGAACTTCTCACGACTGACCTGTACAAATGGTGCCAGATGTGCAAGCGAGATACTCTGTCCACCATACTGTGAGCTGGCAATCTGTGCGATAGCCTGTGTAGCGATGTTGCAGGCTGTTGAAAAGCTCTTTGGTGTGTCAATCATAGTCTCACTGATTACTGTGCCGTTCTGAAGCATGTCCTCAAGGTTTACAAGACAGCAGTTGTGCATATGCTGTGCGAAATAATCTGCATCGTGGAAATGGATAAGCCCCTTCTCATGAGCCTCCACTATATCCTCAGGAAGAAGGAAACGGCGTGTGATATCCTTGCTCACCTCACCTGCCATGTAGTCACGCTGCACGCTGTTTACAGTAGGATTCTTGTTGGAGTTTTCCTGCTTTACCTCCTCGTTATTGCACTCAAGAAGGCTAAGAATCTGCTGGTCCGTAGAGTTTGACTTACGGACGATGGCTCTCTTATATCTGTAAGTAATGTAGTTTCTGGCTACGGTAAAGGCACGCTTGTTCATGAGCTGGTTCTCCACCATATCCTGTATCTCCTCAACGCTTGGAGAGCGCTTCATGTTCTCACATGCAGTCTCCACGTTGCTTGCAATTTCCTCAATCTGATCAGCAGTAAGCTTCTCATAGTCCAGCACTGAATTGTTTGCCTTTCTAATGGCAGCTACAATTTTGGCTGCATCAAATATGTCCTCACTGCCGCTTCGCTTGATGATTTTCATGTGAATTTCTCCTCTCTGTATACTAAATGCTGTAAAATACGCTACACTATATATAGTATCATTATTTACATTGCATACCATATATATGTATTTTATCATGTGTAATGGCACAAAATATGCAGCTATAAATGAGATGTAATCATTAATTCATGTCACTGCCCTGCAATGTAAAGCGGGCTTTTCACCAAACAATTACAATATAGCTACATATAAAATGCCATATTATTTAATACAAATCTGTGCATCTGTCTTTTGATGACAATCTAAATTATACAAGATATTGTTGCTATGTCAATACGCTCAACAATATTTTGTAGCATTTTGACTTATTGCACAAAAAAAGCCACAATATTTATGCTACTTTTTCAACTCTGTAATTATTTTGTTAATTGTTAAGCTTTTCCATATTGTCAATCACTCTGTCCAAAAAGCCAAGCATCATGTTAAACTCTTCCTTAGAAAAGCCTTCGTGCATGGCTTCCTCTATTACCATTATATTTTCCCTCACCCTGTTTTCGTGGTCCAGTGCTTTTTTCGTCAGCTCAATCCTCTTAAGCCTTGCATCATTTTCCATAGGTGTGCGCACGATATAGCCGTTTTTTTCAAGACTTTTAAGCATATTTGTCACTGTGGCTCCTGACAGATGAAACTTTGCTTCGATATCCTTTTGAAATATATTTTGGTCCTGATTATCCATTATATATCCAATCATCATACCCTGGCTTCGCGGTATACATTCTGTTTTACTGCACCTTTTTCTGTCAAAATATCTGTCTATGCTCCTGCTGATGCGGTTTATCTTGTGTCCTAAGTATTTATCCGGTGTAAACTCCTTCATATCTGAAATCCTTTCATAGATTTTTCTTGACAATAAAAAAAGTATATCTATAATATAGTTAGCACACTAACTAATTAAATGCAAGTATTTTTTTAGTTAACCACATTACCATAAATGTGGGAAGTTTGTTTTAATCAAATATAAATAAGAAGAAAGGACAAAACATATGTTAAAAACACTAGGTGCCCAAATAAAGGAATACAAATGGGCTTCGATTGCGACACCTGTTTTCATGCTGCTTGAGGTGGCTGTGGATACCATAATCCCTCTTCTCATGGCATCAATCATAGACAACGGTGTCAATATGGGCGACACAAGGCATATCTATATCATGGGTGTGTGGATGATTGTCGCAGCACTGTTTGGTCTTTTGACAGGATGTCTCGGTGCAAAATATGGTGCAAAGGCCGCCATGGGCTTTGGAAAGAATCTGCGTGCTGCAATGTTCCGCAACATCCAGACCTTTTCCTTTGCAAATATCGACAGATTCTCATCCGCGAGTCTTGTCACACGTATGACAACCGATGTGACCAACATCCAGAATGCTTACATGATGCTGCTTCGCATGGCTATGAGAGCCCCTGCATCCATAATATGTGCGATGGCTATGTCATTTTTTATCAGCCCTCGCCTTGCGACAATATACTTAATCGCTGTCATTGTGCTTGGAGCTTTACTGCTTTTCATCAGCAAGGCGGCTATGAAATACTTCGACAGAGCCTTCAAGCGCTATGATGACCTGAATGAAAGCGTACAGGAAAACGTATCCGCTATCCGCGTTGTAAAGGCATACGTCCGTGAGGATTATGAGAAAAAACGTTTTTCAAAGGCAGCACAGAATATCTACGACGTATTTGTGAAGGCAGAAAGCCTTGTGGTATACAACTCTCCTCTCATGCAGTTTACAGTGTATGCCTGCATCCTGTTAATAAGCTGGCTCGGAGCTCATATGGTGGTAAGCAGCACTCTCACTACAGGTGATCTGATGGCTCTTCTCACCTATTGCATGAATATTCTGATGAACCTCATGATGCTCTCGATGGTGTTTGTAATGATTTCACTCTCACTCGCATCTGCAAGACGAATCAGCGAGGTATTAAATGAGCAGAGCACACTGCACAATCCAAAGGAACCGCTTTACGATGTGCCTGACGGAAGCATAAGCTTTAAGCATGTAACCTTCAGATATTCAGACACCGCTGAAACTCCGGTTCTGTCAGATATAAATCTAGACATAAAATCCGGTGAGACCATCGGCATCATAGGAGGAACCGGAAGCTCGAAATCTTCCCTTGTAAACCTGATAAGCCGTCTCTACGACACAGACACCGGCTCTGTAATCGTCGGAGGCCACG
>ENA-OPLM01000379-OPLM01000379.1-human-gut-metagenome-genome-assembly--contig:-NODE-379-length-9723-cov-2.449214_pt1 | contig 9723 bp, 11 predicted proteins | sample MGYA00241444_ERZ501720 | MGnify/ENA primary metagenome ERZ501720 (study PRJEB25962, sample SAMEA2042194) | human gut metagenome | biome: human gut; feature: human-associated habitat; material: faeces...
GAGGCAGATAAAGGACAACTAGCATGTATAGTGAAAATGGCCAATCATTTGAATCGATCTCTTATTGTTCCCTATATGAAGTGCAACAAGAAGACTAACTCAAAGTACTGTAATGCATGTGATGAAGACAATTATTGTGCTACTAGCATATTAAAGAATTGTCTTAAGCCATGGTTTGAGAATGTAATGACCAAACAACAGTTACATGTAGACCTTCTTTGAGAATCGATATGTTCTTCCTGAGGTTAAGAAATCGTTTGATAATGATCCAGTTATAGAGTACAATGTTAACACGATTTGTAACTCTGTTCCTCTATCCCTAAGTAATTCCAATGTTATTGTTCTTAAACTACTGTTACGATTGTGTGTTTGTGAATATGATTCCATGTTTTGTTGATGGAATTGATTCTCTAGGATTGGGTGATTGATCAAAGTGCTTGTCATAATCAAGCTGAATCAATACTATTCATCATTCCTATCAATTAGATGAATCTAGTCATAGTGAATGAGGACATACAACAATCCCAGATATCTACAGTTACTTGTTGATGGATTCTGAATAGAATTATGAGCTACAATCACCTCATTATTAGTTTCAACTCCTTCAATAGCTAGAATCCTCAGAGTGTTAATAGGATAGAGAAAAAGGGAATAAGAATATGATTAACATTTGAAAATAATAATGATAGAATAAGAATTGTAGATTCATATTTACACGAATATTCAACTAATCAATTGAATTATCTTGATAGAATTCATTTCTATCCAATAATACTACTAATCAAACAAACAAATGAATAAACAACACATGGGAGAATCTTTGGAGACTCTACACATAGCTCAATCCATAAACGATCCATTTCCTTCTCTCCTTTTGGTTTCTCTGACCATTTGACTCTCTTCTTTGATCTATGAATCAGAATGTCTGTTATAGAATACTGAGGATGAGGAATGTTGTATCCAAATGAATCTCTTAACAGATAAAACTGGTAATCTACTATTCATTTGTTCCTCTTCATCTACGTTCCATTATCAATCTACGGAAGAATTCCATTTTGTTATATCCAAAATCAACAAAATAGGGATTGTAGAAAGCATTCAACACTGAACGACGGAAAACACCATATCTATCTCTCATTTCTATTGTTCCTCTTACGGTTCCATATCAGCAATCCTAGATATCCTTCTTGCTCTTGTTGAATTCCATTTCAACCATTCATTCACATTCTGATAATTCTAGATTATCACTCTAGTTATTGTTGTACATGAAATCGATTTCGATGTTCCATAGCTTTCCCAGCAGAAATCGCTTTTATCATTTCCTCTCGATTCATTGGAAATCGTTTCCATCTACACTTATGATACAAACCAATAGATACTCATCAATACAATCTTCATTTAAGCATAGCTTCTGAATCGATTTGGAAGGTCCAAACAGATGAATACAAAGAAATGTATCAAATCGATTCAATAATGATTGTTGATTCTCAATATCTTGTCTTGTTTGATCTATTCTAATAGATGAACAAGAACAATACTTGATAAGAAGAGATCTCCATCAACAACCATGAAATGTGTGGTAGTAATAGACTCAATTCCAATATCACGTAACAGATTCAAAGGATAGAAGGTTTCATTTGTGTATTGAACTTCAAATGGATCTGAAGATTCAATGAAATATGGAGTCACTTCTGTTGTATCGACTACATACAGAATGAACTCCAGATTATGATTCTCATATTGTGATAACAATGTCCATGCTGTATCAATCTCCTTCATACTCATAAACACCACAATGATAATAGGACCATTCCAACGTTGTAAATGGAAGGGAATACGATTCACTCGATCCAATGAAATCTGTATTACTACAGTCACTCCAGTATACTCTCTATGAACATCTACTATTCAATTCCTATCTTCAAAACAACAAGGCATTCGTCTCCATGAAGAACAAGTCTTTGATGATGGACTGTATCGAAAGAGAGAATACTTCTGACAATGTGAATACTTATTCCTATCTGAGCAATTCTTTGTTAGAACTGTCTGATAATGGTTGAGAAACTGTTGAAAACCTAGATATAAGGGAATGAAATCCAATACTCTCGCAATGCTCTGAAACAACAATTGGATCATTGTTGATAAGATTCCTAAAGAGACTTTTATCATTTCGATAAGATTCCTTTCCATAGTTGTAGAAATGACTATAGTACGAATCATAACAAGAAAAGGAGTCAAAGTATGACTTATTGAGACAAATACTATCAATCTGATGAACTAGTTTCCATAGATCCTCTTGATTGTTAAGTGGTTTTGGTGCTTCCACCTTTTTAAGAGGAACTGTAGTTAATGGATTACCATTCACCTTATAAGGAGACAATCGAAAAGGATAAGAAACAGGATTATGTCTCAAACAACAATAATGAACAATTGGAAACAAGAGAATCAGTTCCATACCCACACTGTATATCGAAGTGATAACATAAGTCAAGAGAAGTCCAAAGAAAGAAAGAACAAATAGCATTGAAACACAATTTGATAATTGTATTCACTATTATTGAAACAAACATGATTATTCAATATCAGTATTCAATCTAGTGTATCTTCTAATAGATCAAACCAATTCATATCAATTACATCTGTTTTCGAAGAATGCATTTGTTACAGAATAGATACAAAACAACAACAATAAGACAAAGAATCAATAGTTCAGTGACAAAGGGATGAACTCTTCTCCATATTGTCATTGTTATTGTTTCATTCAAACCAGTCAAACACTCTCGATGGATTGAATACTCTCTTCCATCCATATCAATATGACAAGTCACTTGACATCCATCTTCTCCTAATCTACTCACATAGATTCCATTGATTGGTTCTACTACTTCAATCTGATGATTCTTGATGATTGAACAGATACTAGGTCTGTGAAGATTGGTATTGAGTGTGAAATGAACCTTTGAATCTTCCTTCCAAGAATCAAATGTGAGAATAGCATCTCTGGTTACAGCTACTTGTTTCACATCATTCAAAGATTCTCTCATTGTCACATGTGCTACACTCTCACCATAACAATACACTGTGTATTCAGTTGATGGAATGAGATTCTCTAAACGAATCGATTGACTCTTTGATACGAAGAACCGTTTGGATTCCATCACTTCACTCACCATTGGTGTTTGAAGTGGATTCAAGAATGTTCGACACCAAACATAACTAGGAATAGTCACATTTGTGAGAATCACTAGTTGATCAGATTCAATCTCTCCCAGTTGAGTCTGAAGAGATGTTGTTTCTCCAATCATAGTGAATATCACAGGTATCTCTGGAATGAAATGATAATGGAGAGTTTGATTCACTATCAGACATGTGAGAGATGTCACAAGAGTCATTTCATTTGGAATCAATGTGAATGTTGACTTTGTTATTGAAACCTCATGACTCTTTCCATCCATCATCTCATGAAGCAATAACAGAATAGGAGGGATAGGATCGTGTTGATAGTTGATATGACAAGTGATTTGATACTCTCTCCTATCAGAAACAGTTGCCAATACTTGAATTGTCTGTGACTCGGTTACAACATTGATATTGACAGGAGAATCACTTTTGTCATTTGTGTAGTTTTCAAAGGAGTGTGGCAAATCTGATTATCAGTTCAATTCAAATCAATTACTAAAGGAGAAAACAAAGAAAAGGAGAAGGAGAAAGAGGATCAACTTCATCAGAAAATGATTCTGTTATTGGTCATTCTATTCTCTTTATCTCATTCTGTTGTGATTTGTTTGATTTGTCTTTCTGAATGATGAATAGCTCATGATTGTTTGTTAAGTGTTGCAGTGAATGCATATGGAGAGGATTATGACAATGAGTTTGTTGAAACGATCCATTCTGAGATTTGTTGGATTGAGAACATATACTGGATCACAGATATGACCTATGAGTCATCAATCCTGAATAGAGATCTGGATCATAAGAATGTGAAGATAACTCGATCCAATGTTGAGAAGGAAGGATACTTATCATTTCTATTACCACTATTGGAGAATAACACCTATTCATTGATTATTGATATGAATGATATGAAACGACCTGTGAATGATGGATGGGTGGATTTAGGATTGAGAACTATGATGAGTGAGACCAATTCAATCTATTCTTGTGGTACATATTCTAATGCTGAAGTAGCTCTTGGTTGTCTCTTTGTTCCTTCTCTCCAACTTCGAACACTATGGACCAAAACTGAATTGAGAGTGAATGATGAGAGAGCAATGAATCGATTATGTCAATCATTTCAATGCAAGTATCATTCGAAACTCCTTACACACAATATCAATACTTCACAGAAATCCTTCACTGGAAAAGTGTATTCAAGATCCACTTGTATACAAGAATTGGATATTGATGATATGATGTGTAATAGTAAGCATCAAAATGATGGAAGTGTGAGTCTCTATTTCTCTCTTTACAAACGAAATCTTCTGATGAAACAAATGGAACAAATAACCAATTCAACGATTTCAATCAATGAGTTCATTATCTATCAAGGAGAGATGCATCAGAACTACAAGGAAGTGAAAGAAAGATATCCTTTCTTGAAACACTTATGGACTACCAATTGGAACAATCCTTTCTTTCTTCGTTTCATGGTTCCTCTTCTTCTCCGATCTTATATCATTTACAACATTGATGATGATGTGTATGTTGGGAAGAATACTTTGAAATCTATGATGAATGTGGTTGTAGAAGATGATGCTGTGACTGCCTTCTTTGGAAGAAAGATCACAAAGCTTGTTTACAATCCATCTATCTTTGAACAGTCAGGAATTAGTCAAAACAATAAGAAGACTGTTGTTGATTTCCTTGTAGTTTCATATTGTTTGAAATTGGAGTATGCCAAAGTGTTTTGGCGATATCGAGGAATGATGATTCGAAATGGTGAAGACATTCACTTATCCATGACCAATCATTTGGAATGTAAACGAAAGTCGATCATTCCTCAAATCATTCCTGAATCCAAACCAATAGCTCTTCTAGATGATCTAGGAACCAGTTTGCTGAAAGACCATTATATCAATCGAGGTGCTCTGTTACGAACATGGATATTACTTGGTTATCAACCAATCAATCGAACATCTCTTGTTCATTATCCCAAGTTTAGTAACCAAATGAAATCCTATTATGAAGCTAGACTTAGATACTCTCTTGTTTCTTTCAATCACATGCATTCCATTACAACCATCATCATCGATAGGAGCACATTCCTTAATGAAATCGAAAGAGAAGTGAACAGTTTGATTGTGACGAAGCATTGCTGCCTCTGCTGCCTCTTGAATCGCACTGATCCATGATGTGGAACATTGATGAGAGATCATGTAGGATTGAAGTTGAGGATGAGTTGAACACAAGTGGCGTGAATGAATGTGAGGATTGAAGAAGGATGGTTGGAGAGGAATGATTGGATCAGCATAGGATCCAGTTCTATGATACTTGACACTGATATCAGCAAGTAGATCAAGATGAGTGGTGTTGAAGTCAGCAAGAGCATTGAGTGTGGATGCGAATGGATACTTGTATCGGATCGAATTGAGAGTGATACATGAAGTGTAGTAGAAGGGATAATGATTTCTATTGTGATTATCATACAATCAACATTACTCCATATATTGATCACAATCAGAAGAACACTTGAGTGAATAATGAGACAGATAGAGAGAATAACCCTGATGTGTACATTCATAACTCACTGGAGGAGAGAATGAGAGGAACAGTTGTAGGTCTTCTGGAAATCTCATAATGAATGATTATTTCCTTTCAAACATTCTGTGTAAGAAGATATCTTCCTAATTAGTGTTTCTTTGTTCTTGTGTGTTCAACAAATCGATGAATTACACACGTTCATTGTACATCTTTACTCCATCCAAACCATTCATTGTCTCTTCCCATTTCATCAAATGAGGGAATCCATTCAGAATATCACTCTTCTTTGATTTCATAACCTTGAGTGTTCCATAAGCATGAGCATCAGCAACAGACACTTTATGATCTCCCATGAACGGAGTCTAATCATCATCAATTCCATTCATATCATACTCCATAAGATACATACACATTCTCAAGCATCTTCAATTGATTTCGAGCGTCTCCTTCAAAGAACTCATCCACTTTATCAGCAGGTCCAAAGATGGCTCCAAATGTGTTGTTCAACAGATCATTCCAACCATTCAACAGAATATCCACTTGAACACTATTCTTATCAGTCATATCCTTTGATAGATATCTATTCATCATTCTATTCATTCAATATCACTTTCTCGATATGTAGTTGAGAATAGCCATACTCTGAACAATGTTCATTCCATCAATCTGAAGAAGAGGAACTTGACCAAAAGGAAGAAGACCACTCTTCAATCCTTCTGCTTTCTCTTCAGGCCAATTCTGAACAGATTTGAAAGTGAAAGGAATTCCAGCAAGATCCAAAGCGAGTTTGATTCCTTCAGCACGAGCAGGCATAGGGAAATAGGTAAGAACAACGTTAGACATATTTCGTTGATTGAATTGAAATAAATATGAATCGATTGAGTTGATAGAGCATACAATTGTCAAGATTTGATCATACCCAATGAAATGACGCAATTGAATATCTCTTTTCGCTTGTGTGAAAATGTTCATTCTTTCTATTCTCAATGATTTCATTAGTATGGAATAGATAGAAGTGTTATTGAAGTATCACAGATATCAATACACAATTCATATTGATTGATATCAATTGAGTTGAACAGTTTCATCCTTCAGTTGACAAATGAATACAATATGACATCATATTCAATAAACTGATAACAGAATCAAAGAATGAATAATGATAAGAAGAGTATTGATATCTTGTTCCTTTTCTTCATCATTATCTTTCCTTCTCATCATCAATCATCAATTCCTGACTGTCTAAAGGAGTTCAGAGATCTCTCAGACTTCAAGTTCAATCAACTCTCAAATGATTGAAACGAATAAGAAATGATTGGTAAGATCCATTTCAGAATGACTCAAAATGATCTAAGAATATCAATAGAATCAGTATTCAACACAAGAATAAGATTGGTATGAACTATAAATATCAAGAATCACTGGTCGTACATAAGGAATCACCAATATCGTCAACACATTTCGCAATTGCTAAAATGTTTCTTTCATTCAAAACATGACTTGTTCTGATTCTCGGTAGTTAGTTTTTATTTGATTTGATTTAATAGATCATCATCTCGTGAAAGGTTGATTATAATCAGTATTTGATTCCTCGTAGAGATCCTTCATCATTTGTGACTTCAGAAGATGAAAATGAACTATTGCCTGTGAATGAATATGAATCCCAAATTGTGGAAAGTGTGAAATCCCATGAAGTGGTGCTTGTGACTGGAGAGACAGGTTCAGGCAAATCAACTCAAATTCCTCAGCTTCTGTATCGAAATGGGTTTGATTGAGAGATGAATGTGATGAATAGGTTTCTGAAGAAGAGAGGAATGGCCATTAGTTAACCTCGACGTGTTGCTGCAACGAATTTGGCTCGACAAGTATGTGAAGAAATGCATATGACTCTGGGAAAAGAGATTGGATATACCATTCGGTGAAAGTGAAGAGTGTTGTTTGATTGTTAGGTTTGATGATACTTGATGTGATGAAACAGTGATCAAATACATCACAGATGGATGTCTAGTTCGAGAATGTATCAGATTTGGGAGATCAGTTGAGATATTTGAATGTGTAGGATGAGAGAAGGGAATGGATGTGTAGATACATGAAGTTTGTGAATCATGAAGAGAGTCGATGGTGGTGTGAGGAGAATGGTGTTCATTATGGGTGTTTACGTATGGCAGTGAATATCAATGGAGAGTTACAAGAGATATTGGAGAAATCCTTAAAGACAGGTGTGAGATAGAATGGAAATGGAAGAAGAGGTGAAGATGAAGGAGAAAGAATGAAGAGAGAGAGTGACAACAACAAGGATCAACATCAATCTCATCTAGACACTCTCACATGACTCCAATATGCTCTTTGTGAGGGATGTGTGTTATCACTGGCACGAAGATGCTCGAATCATTACTATCGTACGTTGATTGATCTTCACGATAATGGAGGAACACGAATTGGAGAGTTACATCCTTCATGTTCTGTGGTGATCAGAAACAACTATCCATGATACATTGTGTATGGAGAAGTATGAGAAGAGAAAGAGAATGATGTGTAGTTAGTAGCAATGACTCATAGTTGATTCCATAGTTGTTGTGAAGTGGCAGAAGAGGCAGTAGTGAAACAATTGAAGCGAATTCGAGGTCTGAAGGATGTGAAATTGAGTGTAGGAAGTGAATTGGTATTGTATAGAACAAAAGGAGAGAAGATTGAGAAGGAAGAGAAGAAGGAGGATATTCCAGTCTCTTCGTTAAGTGACAAGGACATTGAAACAGCGAAATTGAGAATGGATGATTCAATCAATCATATTCATTATCAACAATCCAGTTTCATCATCTTTACTGGATTCATCATATTCTATTTCACTCACTTTGATTCAATGCCTTCTTGTTCGTTCTGTGGAAATACTCAATCTGTTTGTCCTTGTCGCTCTTGTGGAAGACCTGTATGTGTGGTTCATGTTTGTGGAAATGGTGACTGTCAGAGCTGTTTCAGAAGAAAGGCATAAGTATAATGAGTTTGTTACAAACATGATTACTAAAAGAGATATCTATTGATTCACACAATAATGAAATGATTATCACAAGTATCTGAAGTGATATCGATCTTCACTACAACACTATTGATTGTCAAATCGATATCATCTGGAATGATATCAACTATATCATTCACTCAATCTGATTCATCATCTGCTATCACAGTACTTATCACTTATTCACTTAATCGAATACAGTTCTTCATCTTCATTCAAAGGCAAAATGCATCAATGAAGTCAGAACAGATATGGCTTCTCTTACATTTCATTTCACTCATTCCTTGGATTTCTTCAATCTACTCTTGTTGATTCCAGATTGTATTGTATTTGTCTCTATCTTGTATTGAGTTCATGTATTCTCATCCCTCATGGATTGATCCAATCTGGTCAAAGAGATGGTAATACGATGTTTGTGACACTTTCTCCATTCTCATCACCATTCCTAACTCCAATTCCGATGATATCTCCTCTTTGCTTGTTATCATATCAAAGGGAGAATTGAACAATCTGAGGGAGGATCAATGAATGGAAGTTGTATGTGTTGAGATCATTCTTTGAAGGGATTATCTCTACTCACATATACCATTCAATATCTTCACATACTATCATCTACTCTATGCATTTTGACATTGTTAGTGATTGTTTGTAATCCTGTTATCATCATCATCTCATCTATATCCATCATTCCATTATCATTCCATCATTTTTGTACTTCATTCTATTATACAAATGTTGTTATGAGGTGGGAAACAACAAATGATTCCATTTGTATTCTGAATATGATAGTCTCATCACCTCTTTAACTAATTACTTCCTACTACCACACCTTCTGTTATCATTCATCATAATCTCTTCAGAAACAGTCATATTATCACTCAACTTGAGAATTCAAGATTCACAGATTATCCTTATTCATTATGTTGGTATCATACAATGAATCACATCATCAGTTGATTGTCTTATCTCAACTCTACACACAACAGAACAACACATTTAGTGGATAATCA
>ENA-OPLM01000385-OPLM01000385.1-human-gut-metagenome-genome-assembly--contig:-NODE-385-length-9602-cov-3.674453_pt1 | contig 9602 bp, 11 predicted proteins | sample MGYA00241444_ERZ501720 | MGnify/ENA primary metagenome ERZ501720 (study PRJEB25962, sample SAMEA2042194) | human gut metagenome | biome: human gut; feature: human-associated habitat; material: faeces...
TTGTGGATAGTAATGATATGAAGATTTTGGATGTTGTTTCTGGGTTTTGTACTAATTGCCATTGAAGGAAATCAATTACTCTGGTTGATGAATTGTTATACACTTAGTACTCTGACACTATTACTATCAAACAAAAACATAGTATGTAAGAAAAATGGAATGCTTAGCTATGCTTTAGAATCTGGCAAATAATCTAGTCACCACAGAATCCACTACAATCAACCTTTCAACATGTTATCAAAACAATAGCACAATACATTCAATCATTCATATAACGATAGATCTCCTTATCAATTAGTGATTCATGAGATAAGAACTCATCTTCATTTTCACTTTGTAGTGACAATCTTGATCAATGAAGTACCGAGTAACTCTGATCTTTCCTTCTGTTATTGTACAATCAATTCTTTAAACATATTCAACAACTGTTGGATCAACAAACGAAAAGTGAAATGCTGAATGTTGAATTAGACGAACTATTATTATGATCTTAGTACAATAGATACAGGAAATAATACTATTATTGATAATGACATAAAGATAAGATCAATTCTTTCAAATTGTGAGTAGTTCATGAGGAGGAGATTCAATTCCATCTTCAAATACAACAGGAAGCTTGTTTTGTTTTTGGTGATAGCATTATATCTTTCTTTCTTTCAATCCTTGAGGAAAGCATATGATCTGATTATCATTCCTCTTCAATCTCGAACAACTGATGTTTCTTTTATTCTGTACCTCTGGATTATCATAACAAATAGAAATACGTATTCAATCGATGATGAACAATATGTTTGCAGTAAGAGAAAGGATAATGTCACTTCTCATCTTCTAACCAGTGAAATATCATTATCTTTCTTATCAATAGCCCACAAATACTCATTATCCAATACTATCATTGTGAGTATAAAGAGTCTTTCAATCAATTGTACTCAAGGTGAAACATGCAAGGAATACACAGTTCTCACTCTATTAGCTATGTATCGAAGACTCTATGGAATCAATGTGGTTGTGTTCACCAATGATACCAATACTATTCAAGTATCAAAGGAATTTGGATTCATTGATCATCGAATCATTCATTACAATGAATATGGATTACCATATTTGAAGTACTTATTTCTTGATGCAATGACTGTGTCCAAAACAAGACTATATACTTATATCAATGCAGATATCTTTGTGAATATCAACATTCTTCAAGCAGCAGAAGCCTATTATCAATATCGGAAAGATGGAGTATTGATTGAGAGAATAACTAACAAATAGTGGTTATTATGTAGTCGAGTATTTGTGACGAAGTCGATCATTCATGCTTCAAATGTAACACAACGAATGGATATTGATGAATTGGCTAAAGAACATTCTATTCAAAGACTAAGAGTTGCAAGGGCAATTGTATAGAATTGGAAGATGAATTGATAGAATAGGATGTATTCATTGTTCCTCATTCATATTCATTTGATGACTTTTACAATGTTGTTATTGGAAGATGGTATGTTGATAATGCATTCCTCATTCACACTCGAACTAAGAATATGCCACTTATTGATGGAACTATCTTCCATTCTTATCATTTAGGTACTGAACAATCACATACCAAGAAACACACAGTGAAGCCAAATGATTGGGGATTCAATGCCCATTTACTGAACAGAAGCTTATTAAGTGAAGGAAGCTTAAGAACGAAAGAATTGTTTTGTCAATAGAAGACAGAAATCAAGTACTGTGATGTATTATATAGACAGATACAATGCAAGAGTTGAATGAATTGATTGTTTATTGTTGACAAGCTTGAATTGTGGAAACATGAAGAATGAACAAGAGAACCAATGTGCTTCAATCTACTATAATGACAAAGACATTTCCTAATGCACCAATATGTAGTGGCACACAATAGCTAGATTCTCTTAATGGAATAACATACATGATTCAGACTGATTAGCAGAATTGAATTATCTCCATCAAGGAAGAATAATAGGTTAAGAACATAAGAAGTACTCTGGTTATTGGCACATATTCATTCTCGTTTATCACCTATTGCACTACAGAATGCTTCTCAAAGAAACAGCCATTTGATATTGAAAACTATGGAAAGAACTAAAACTGATTACATGATCTTGTTGTGAGATTGAAATGAATAGCAGGAGAATGAGTGACTCGATAGATTCGTTGATGAATAGAACTACTCAAAGAAGAAGCAACTCTACCAAATCCACTTCCTGAACATGTAATCAATCCATCACAATCTGATAATAGAATCATATCAAACAATGCTCCTTGAGTAGCATCATTCTTTGCCATTCCTCGAGTATGAGATCTCTCAAAGAGTGTTGATGTCACTATCAAGTATTCATCTTTCAATGATTCTCGAATCCATTTCTCTGCATAATCTGAATCAGTTGAAAGGAATAGAACAGTATCAGAAGGATTGAAATTGAATTGTTTGATTGTGGATTGAATGAATGATGGAAGTCGTTTCAATTCATCAAATGACATCATTTCAGCATATTCTTGATAATTCGCTAAACATCCTCCCATTCGAATTTGAATACCAACCACATGTTTACGAATGAAGTGTTGTTTCTTGAATTGATTCAATTGATGTTGAAGATAAGGAGAAGGATTCAATAGAAGTCGATAGATGATTTGTTGATAATCTGGAATTGATTGATTGAATGATAAGATTTGATGATTCTTGAGAGTTTGAAGAGTGAATGGAGAATGAATGATAGAATGATTCATTCGACAATCATACAGAACCACATTCCCATCTCCCAAGATTCCTTCAATTGTATTCTCTCCTTCACACATCTCATTTGATCTCTTTCGAATACATCCTTCATAACACTCCTTGTTGGTGAGACGAGTATGATTAGGATAGATGGCATGAGTTGTGACTTGATCAACATATCGATGATCAATGAAACAAGAAGAAGTCACATTCCAGATTGAAGGAGCGATATTCACTACAGATGAATAAATGTGATGAGACAGACGATAGAATCTTCTTCCTGTCACAATAGCATAACTGAGAGAATGATAGATGGAGATGAACTTATGACCCAATCCTCCATTGAATCCATCATGAATGATCTCAAATGAGTTTGGATTTGAAATCATCTTGTTGATTCGATCACATAGAACAGAATAGTCTATTCATCACTTCATTCATCTCTTCACATACTGATTCCATCTCTCCAATAGTACATGTTTGATGAATCATTCAATGAAGATGAAAAGGACAGATGAGATGAACAACAATTGGATGACAAGGAATGAGTATTAGAAATCCTTACAATAATCCAACCATTGTTTTGATTGAAATGAGATTGAACACCTAATGAATAGGATTTGATTCCAATGATAACATAAAGAGAAACAAGAAGAATGAGAAGAATCACTTGATTCATCCAGTACATTGATTTCTGTTTGGAGTATTGTTTATGAAATCCTATTTGATTCTCATTCTCATCCTATTCATATTCACATTCATCTATCATATCCATTCTCAATTCAATAATCAATTCAAATGGATTCAAGATATCGATTACTCTTCTTCTATCATTTCTAGAATCAGTATATCCTTGTCTTCATTCTCCTTCTCCTCAATGTCAACACATTCTCAATACAATTCCATTTCCTTATCAAGTCTGTGGACAATGTGAATTGGAATTGGAGTTGAATCAGATCTATGGACAACCCTTTCATTTCCGACAATCCAATGAAACCAGTTATCCAATCATTCCTTACGGAATGGATTTGCATTATCTTCAGTTTCCTCAACTCAACGATTCATCAACACTTCGAGTATTGATTCTCATTCTTTCATCTGTATCTGAGATTCAACATCGACAAATCATTCGATCTCGATTCAAACAGACAATGAAGTATTCAATGGGATACATCTTCATTCTTGCTCGAAATGAATCTGTGGATCATGAGATTGAGAAAGAGAATCATCAATTCAAGGACATTCTTCAGGTTGATATCATTGATTCTTATCACAATCTCTCATTGACAGTTCTTTCAGCATTTCATTATCTATCTCGATACACTCACATTTCACAGTATCTCTTCAAAACAGATTCAGATTGTATCATCAATCTTCCTCGTCTCAATTCAATTGTTGAAGGATTGAAAGGAGACTATGTTGGAGATTGTGTGAATGGAAGCACTTACAACTATCGGAATTCAAGTCGAAAGAACTATGTACCCAAATCACTGATAGGAACAATGACAAGAATCGCATACTATTCAACAGGAGCTGGATACATGATATCAATGAAAGCATTACCGAAGTTATTGACTGGATATCGATATCTTCCTTTCATTGCTCATAATGAAGATGTGAATGTGGGTCGAGCAATGAGTCTTGTTGGTATTCCTTGTACTATGATTCCTAAATGGAGATGGAATAAGGGGAATGATAGTGAAGATGAATATGTGATTATTCATAAGACGATAACTGATTGTTTCTATTGATCACATTGTATTCATCAGTGAATGATCTATTCAATAGATATCAGGATTGAGACATATCTTGACAACATGATATGATTGTTTGTAGTTATTGAATGATATGTCATGAGACATGTTCTTATTCTATCATGTTTGATTCAATAACTCATTCCTTTTCACATTATCATTTCATTCTTCTTATATCAAGTCTCTTCAATATGTTACAATCTTTCAGAACACAAGTTGTCTATTGATATTGTGATACTTCTAGAAAGGATAATTCAATGGAATAGTGATTTGTGTATTGTATCAAAGAATGTACTAACAATGCATGTTCAGTAGATAATATGTCAATGACCTTTGATCATCATTGTTTATATACCAGAAACTGTTGGTACATTACAAGACTCTCTTATCAAATCCAACATATTGCCACTAACAGCACTTCTGAAACACTGAATCAATCTAGACACTTTGGATCTCACTGTATTCTTCTTGTATCTCTTCTTCATCATTTCAATATATCCATTCAATCCAATCAAGTATTCATCACACATTTGATCAGTCAAAGAATAACAATTGCTTGAACTCAATAGACCATTATCAATCAACCATTGTTCATAATGATAGAATTCATTCCAATATCGAGATTCAGTTCTAGACTTCATTCAACAGATCCAAATCAATCTCTTCACTTTCAATTCTTTAATGTGGTTATTCGTTTTGTATTCATTCTCTTTCTCTATCATTCTCAGATCATTTAGTATTCCTCTAATCACTCTGTTAGTTCAATTATCTTCATCATTCATTCTGTCTCATTATCCTTCATTCTCACATTCAAGTTATTGTGAACAGAATCTCATCAATGTTCGATCTCTCTCTCATTCACCTGATACAATTCTTGGAGCTATCAATCAATCTCAACGATTCTATCCTTGTTCCACTCATCCCTACAATCTCCAATTATGTCAAGAACACTATCTGGTTGTTTGGAATTCAAAGAAAGGATTCTTTGATTATCAGAAAGAACAGTACAATGGAGGAGAGATTGATTTCACCTATACTGTTCATTCATCGTAATGAATAGAAGAGAAGTGATGAGATAGAATAAGTCATTTGAAACGAATTGATAATGTGTTGAAGAATTGGTCTGGGTGAGAAATGATAAGAGATATGAAGAATAGAAGAATCAATCTATCACTATTCGTGTTATGGAAAGAGATTCCATATGCTCAACGATTTCTCAATCAAGTGAAAACAGATCGAATTGATGTGATTCTCTTCATTGTCGATAATCGACATCCTCTCAAACCCAATGACAATTGCATCAATCGATTCAATCCCAATACTCACAAATTGGATTGTATTCAATTGTCTTCTATCATCTATCCTATCAACATTTTGAGGAATCTGGCTATTGAAAGAGTTGATACTGCCTACTATCTCAATATGGATGCAGATATCATTCCTTCTCGTACAATTCAATGAATCGATTCAATTCAAGCCAATCTCTATCAATCTCTTCGACAAATGGACTTCACTCCATTCATCAATAACAACAATGCTTTCATCATTCCCATCTTCCAATTCACTTCACTCTATCGATCCACTTGTTCTGATGATTCTTGTTTTGAACGAATGGTCACTCAGATTCCTCAATCCACTTCCCAGATCCTTCAATGTATGCATAATCATCAATGTCAAGTAGCAAATGCCTATTTGACAACTCATGTGATGGAGAGGAATGAATGTGATGAATAGAGAATCATTGATGATGATTGGTGGAGACTCAATCAAACAATCCAGATTCTTCATTGTATTCCATTTGATAAGATGGAACCTTATGTGATGGTCAAACGATCATTGAATACTCCTCTCTATGATCCTATCTTCATCAATTATGGATTCAACAAAGTTGAATTCATTATGGAATTGAGACAATCAGGTAGAAAGAAAGAGATGATATGATTGTAGGTTTCTCATTTCATGTTCTAACAGGTGTTTTTGGATTTGATGCACCTCATAAAGAGTAGTTTAGAAATGAAGTGAATAATGAATAGATCAGAAATGGCAAAGAGTTTCAATGGAAATCAAGAAGGAAAGGAGAGAATGAAGGTTTTCATTGATTCTTTCCTTAATCGGATGAAGAGAATGAATTCAACACCTATTCAACCTATCTGTAATAAGGAAGAAGCATTGAAACGATATCGAACTGTGTTTTGAAGTGTTTGAAACAAAGAATCAATCTGTTCACGATGAAATCATAATTGACACTCAAACATCCTCAATGAAGGATAAATCTCCAAAACACTTTCATTTCATCTTTTGATATGTCTTTGTGAATGATTGGATATTTCAAACACTCTTATTCACTTCTACAGCAATATTGAGCAACTGCTGGAGTAATCTGATAACTCTGTTTGAATCTATTCCTAATGATTGGTTCCATCTCTTTATCAGATATGAAACAACTGAATCACAAAGAGGAGCATTGTGAACAATACACTTGTTGATATTCTAGGAAGAATGAAGACAAAAGAGATGTTTTGTCAATGAAGTATTCACTTGTATGTTATTGTACTCTGTTTTCTACAATCAGTTCACCCATACAAATGACTCTCTGAATAGTTGTTGAAGATAAAGTTGAGAATACACATTATTACTGGTTAACCGACACCATATTCATTGCTTATTAAGAATGGATAATTACAATAGAATACAAATTATGATTCAGAAAGAAATCGATAGAAAAGAAAAGAAAATACACCAAAATGATAGTTTGAGAGAATGAGATTGATTGTTGTTCTTCTGTTCATCAATTGGTTCTTAACAGTAATCAATTCCAATTCATTCTCTTCTGATTATCATAACCAAGAATCAGTTCGTATTCGATCCAATGATATTTCAACTCCTCTTCTTTCATCTTCTATCCCTACAGTAATCCCAAAGAAACAAGGAAAGTCACCGTTTGGAATGAAGATTGATATGATTGAATAGGATTGTGATTGAACCCATTCCTCATCACACTCTTCCCAACACTTCATTCATTCTCTTTGATCAAGGATTTGTGTTCTATGTCTATTATCCACATCAATGCAATGGATCAACCAATTACATGTCTCAAACTATCAACAATTCCAAGTATATCAAGAATCTCAATGAGAAGGTATTATTCAATCATTCTTATCATTCTAGAGTCGAATTGCTGTTGTCACCAACTGTCCTATTCCTGATGAACTCAATGATTACATTGATGTGATCTATCGAATTCATGAAGATGATGTACCAATAATGAAAGGGAAACAATGGTATACTCGAATGTTGTATAATGCCTATCCTCCCTTTCGATTGAACTTTGTCATTGATACACATGTCTATCCTTGTGATCGAGATTCCACTATTCAACTCTTCTCTCAATTTGATAAGAGTCAAGTGGATTTGTCTGTTGGAAATCGAGTCAACAAAAGGGGTTATATTATGGGTGCTGGAATTCTGTTTCGATCCAATCCAAAGACAAAAGCCTTCTGGATTGAAGTATATCAAACAATGAGAAGATTGAATAATCCAGATGATCAAAGTGGAATCTATCGTGTTCTGTTCAATAAGAATCCTCCAAACCTATCATTTCGATGGTTGAGTTTCAATTGGTGTTATGCTTCTCATGGGATCAATGAGAAAGGAGTATTTGAAGGAGGTGGTCATTGTTATCGGTCCTCACTTCCTGTTAATGGTAAAGTTCATTTCATTCATGGTTCACCAGGAGAATGTGAGATAATGAATGGAAAGAATGGTGAGTTGGAGAATCGACAGCGGTGTTACTTTAGTTCTGGAATATGTAATACTACTCAGAAAGGAACAACTGTTGCTTTCAATGAAGAACAATTCAAGAGTTTCGTTTCTCCTTATGAAGCACCTAATCTATATTGGAAGATATTTGAATCCTTTCCAAATCAAAGTATCTTCTGGCCAGAAAGAAATGGAATCAAATAGAGTGTTTGTGAGAACAATACAATAAGAATACATTGTTTTCATATTCATTTCATATCCTTTCAATTCTTGTTCAATCATCATCTATCTATTATTAACTATATCATCAAATGAGAAATACTTGGAACAATAGAAACTGAACTAAAGAATGTGTTTCAATTCATTCATATCAGATTCTTCAGAATTCATATCAATCAAATACAAATTCAATCTCAGTTACATCAAACTATCTTCAAACATAAGTAATTGAATGAATAGAATGAAGAATGAAAGATCATGTGATTAGAAGATCAAAACGGGGAAATGGTCAATTGAACAGTGTGACTACTTTGATTATCAATATCACTGAGCATACAAGAGTTTCATTCATGATTCTTTCACATTTCATGCTCCTTAAGCGCTAGTCCTATCATCATATCATCATTACTATCATCATCACAAATGCTATTGATTAACAAATCTACTCATTCTATCTCCAAATACTATCTCATTGTCATTCTACTCATTCTTATATCATTTCATCTTCTATTCATATTCATTCTATTCAATCATCATATTCAATCATTCTCATATCATTATTATCTCAAATTGTTGTTCTGAATGATACTATTCTCATCAAATCATCATCATTCTCATATTCTATCTCAATCGATTCTATATCATTACATCTATTCAATCAATATCAATTCACAATTTCAAACACTCTTCTTCAGACAAACAATCAATTCATATCTACTTCATCTTTCATATTCTCATTCTCTTTCAAATCATCTCTATTTCATTCATATGTTATCATATTCACTTCTATCATCAATACTCTTATCAATAGTGTTTCAAACAAGTTCAATGAATACAACAACACTATACTCCACAAATCATCAATAGCTGTTCATCACCTTCAAACATTGAATCAATCTGGATAATTTGGATTTCACAGTACTCTCCTTATATCTCTTTTTGATATCCCGTACATATAGATAGAGTTTCTTGAAATAGATTTCATCTATCCGATTTGATTGTGAATAGCATTGTCTTGAGCTTACTACATTGTTATCAATCAGCCATTGTTCATATTGATAGAACTCCATCCAATATCGAGAATAGGTTTGTAGATTCATATTTATACGAATATTCAACTAATCAATTGAATTATCTTG
>ENA-OPLM01000396-OPLM01000396.1-human-gut-metagenome-genome-assembly--contig:-NODE-396-length-9422-cov-1.679940_pt1 | contig 9422 bp, 9 predicted proteins | sample MGYA00241444_ERZ501720 | MGnify/ENA primary metagenome ERZ501720 (study PRJEB25962, sample SAMEA2042194) | human gut metagenome | biome: human gut; feature: human-associated habitat; material: faeces...
AGGACGGCACAGCGAAAAGCGGGCTTCTCTATCTTGGCCGTTACCGTCTGGAGGAACGTCAGGCTCCTTCCGGTTGTGTGCTGAATCCTCAACCGGAATATGTGGATCTGACCTATGCGGGTGAGACCGTGGAGGTCACACAGGCAGCAACAGGTCTTTATGACGAACGACAGAAAGTGGATGTCACACTTTTCAAGGCAATGGAGACCAATGACCTGTTCGGTCTTGGCATGAACGAGGAATATAAGGATATTTCCTTTGGACTTTATGCTTCCGCAGACCTGACGGCGGCAGATGGCAGCGTGATCCCGGCAGATGGACTTCTGGAAGTGGTCTCTGTTTCGTCTGATGAATCCGGCGGTTACAGCGCTTCCTTCGCTTCCGACCTGCCTTTTGGCAGCTATTATGTCAAGGAACGCACGACCAACGGCGCCTATATCCTTTCGGATCAGAAATATCCGGTCGTCTTTGAATATGCCGGACAGGAAACCGCCCTGGTACAGATCCTTGTCAATGAAGGCAAGGCTGTTTCCAATGAACTTCTCCGCGGGCGTGTAGACGGTGTAAAAGTTGGGGAAAACCCGGAAGGCGGCGAAGATGTCACGCTGGCCGGTGCGCTCATGGGTCTGTTTAGACCTGATACCGAAGAATTTACTGAAGAAAATGCGCTGCTTACTGCTATTACCGGAAAAGACGGCAGTTTTTCCTTTGAGAACATTCCTTACGGACACTGGATCGTCAAGGAGATCTCTGCCCCTGACCTTTATACGGTAAGCCCGCAGCAGCACCATGTATATATCGGTGCAGACGGACAGCATATCGAGATCCGTGTGGAAAACACCCTGATCCGCGGCAGTGTTCAGGTAACCAAAACCGAAGCTGTGGAGGAACCTTCCCCTGTGGAAAAGGAGGATAAGAAAGACAAGAATTCTTTCCTGCGCTTCCTGTCCGGTGCAGTGTTTGACCTGTATGCGGATTCCAACGCCAACCAGGAATATGATCCTGACGATCAAAAGATCGGTACGCTGAAAGAAACCGATGCAGGCTATCATACGGCGGAAAACCTTCTGGCTGGCGGCTACTTTATCAAAGAAAGCAAAGCGCCGGAGGGCTATCAGCCTGATCCAAACGCTTACTATTTTTCCATCACAGAAGATGGACAGGTCGCAGTTGTGGAAAATGGAGAAGCCGGGCACGGATTTACCAATGAGGCTTACCGTGGCAACTTAAAGATCACAAAGGATTCCAGCGACGGGCGCAAAGATGGTTTTGCCATCGAGGTCAAGAGCGCGGACGGCTCCTACTGCGAGACATTCACCACTCCAAAATCCGGTGTAATTGAAGTAAAGGGCCTTCGTGTCGGTATTTATACCGTAACAGAAGTTGCAAACCGGGCAAGCAAGGATTACATCATTCCTGATGCCGCTACGGTGGAGATCAAAGCTGACCAGACATCTACGGTCCAGTTCTTTAATGAAAAACCGGAAAAGCCGGGGAAGCCGGAAAAACCTTCTGTTCCGTCCAATCCTTCCACCCCTCAAAAGCCGGTACCGCAGACCGGGGATGATCCGTATATTTTCCTATATGGCGGACTGTTGGCAGCCGCACTGATCGGCGGCAGCGTATTTGCTGTGTATTATTTCAAAAAGGGAAAATACAGCAGGACTTCCCCGAAAAGAACGGCTGTCGGGATTTCTGTCCTTTCACTCTGCGTTCTGGTGGCTTTTGGCAGCGGTTTTTTGGTGTTCCGTGACTTAAACCAGTATGCCGAGAGTAAAGATGCCTATCAGGATCTTGCCGGATATGTGGAAGTACCGGAGCAGACAGCCTCCCCGGAACAGGCAACCGATCCAACGGAAACAAAACAGGACGATGCCGATATTGTCCTGCCTTCGGTAGACTTTGAAGCGCTCCGTGAAAATGGACCGGACATCATCGGATGGCTTTCCCTTCCTGATACGGTGCTCAATTATCCGGTGACGCAGACTGACAACAACGAGTATTACCTGAACCATCTTTATGACGGGACCTACAACAAGGTTGGCTGCCTGTTTGCCGACTATGAAAATCAGGCAGGTTTTTCAGACCGCAATACGATCGTCTACGGCCATAATATGCGGGATGGTTCCATGTTTGCTCTGCTGAACCGGTACGATGAACAAAGTTACTTTGATACCCACAGGCAGATGTATCTCGTTACTCCGAAGGGTGGTTATGTCATGGAGATCTTTGCGGCGTTTGCAGCAAAGCCGGAAGAATCCGGCAGTGAAACTTCTCCCTGGCAGCTTTCCTGGAAGGATGACGGTGCTTATACTACCTGGCTTACAGCTATGAAGGAACGTTCCGCGGTGGAAAGTGATGTGACTGTGACCTGCAGCGATAAGGTACTGACCCTTTCTACCTGTACGCCGGGCGGCACAGGACGCTTCCTTGTCATGGGAAAACTCGTGAAAGTAGATAACGAAATATAGATTCTAGACGGTGCGGGGGCAAAAGCTCCCGCACCTGCTGTTTACAAGGAGGATTTTATTTTATGGTAAATACCATGATTTCCATTCCCGGCTATGTCCATCTTTACCGCTCGCTTTTGCGGTTTTATGACATGCCGGAAAATGAAGTCCGGGAAATGCTCTATCTTCTGAATACGGCAAACCTGGACTGCTATGAGTATTATCACCCGGACCGCAGTGTGATCCAGAGCGGACCGGTCGCTTTTTGCGGATGGCTGGAAACGAAAGACTGTCGCCCTTACCGCACAGAGGTACAACTTTACAAATCGCTGCTGTTTTTGAAGCGCAGTATTGACCGTGACCTGATTGTATCAGCTCAGAGGGAGGCTCTGCAAACCCTGCGCTGTATCATCTCCAATCTGGAATACCGCTTTTATAAAGCCTATGGCATGGAGATCGAGGACAAACGCACGGTCTATGGGGAATGTACCTACCGTCTAGTTCCCAGGGAGGACGAACCAAGCGTGTGCCTGATGCACGACTGGATCTACTTGCCAACTGCCTGATGTCACGAATAATATATAAAATATGTGACATACATGAAAACTGTACTGCCTTTCAAAATTTTTAATTTTTGATGTATAAATCAGATTTTTAATGGGAACACTCAAAATAAGAGGAATAGGACCTATTGCAATCATGTCCCGAATAATACACAATATTCGGGACAAAATTATTTCTTTCTAACCATTGAACAGAAAATTTGGTTAGATTATATCCAGAAGTCCTTTGAATCCTCTTGAAAAACAGTTAGCACAGATTGTATCAATCCCCTGTTCTTTCAGATTCTATTCTACTTTTTGTTTTTCTAACCATTATTCTAACCAGTGGTTGACAAGAATGGTTAGAATGGTTAGAATATGGGTAGAATATTTACAGGAGGCGATGAGATGATTTTTCAGGAAAGCGAAACTGTGGAATTGAAGTCGATTGTAGTGGATGACATAAAGAAGGAAATAATTGCATTTGCAAATTGTGAAGGTGGAAAACTGTATATCGGGGTTCAGGATGATGGAACCATAATTGGCGTAGAGGACCCGGATGGAACTGCCTTGCAGATTAGCAACATGGTTCGGGATGCTATCAAACCGGATCTTACAATGTTCCTGCATTATGAAACATTGAATGAAAATGGGAAACAGATTGTTGCTGTTGATATTCAGCAAGGAACAGAACGGCCTTATTATGTTGCAAAAAAAGGATTGCGTCCAGAAGGTGTGTTTGTTCGTCAGGGATATTCGTCTGTACCGGCTACCAATACTGCAATCCGCCGTATGATCAAGGAGACAGACGGAGACCATTTTGAGGAAATGCGGTCTCTGGAACAGAATTTGACTTTTGAGGCGGCCAAGAAAGAGTTTTCCAAAAGAAATGTATTATTTGGGGAAGCCCAGATGAAAACATTAGGAATTATGACCCATGATGGAGTTTATACAAATCTTGGACTTTTGTTATCCGATCAGTGTGTGCACACAATTAGGGTGGCTGCTTTTGAGGGAACAACACAAAATCAGTTTAAGGATCGAAAAGAATTTTCCGGTTCTTTGTTCCAGCAGATGGATGAAGTTTATGATTATATTGATTTCCGAAATCAGACACATTCCACTTTTCAAAAGTTATACCGGATCGATCAGAGAGATTACCCGGAAACTGCGGTCAGAGAAGCACTTCTGAATCTACTTGTGCATCGTGAATATTCTTTCCGGGCAAGCACTTTTATCAGTCTATACGAAGATCGGCTTGAATTTACTTCGATTGGAGGACTTGTAAGCGGTGTGACATTAAACGATGTTTTGATGGGCATTTCCGTATGCCGAAACATGAAACTGGCAAATGTCTTTTACCGATTGGAATTGATTGAAGCATACGGAACCGGAATACTGAAGATGAATGAAGCCTATTCGGGAACCGGAAAGGAGCCTAAGATTGAGATTTCCGACAATGCTTTTAAGATCATTCTTCCAAATCTGAATGTTAATGCCGATCAGGAAAAGCAGACTGCAAATAAACCCGAACAACACTTAGCGGAAGAAGCAGTAATCAATCTGGCAAAGCGGCAAGGCACTTTCACAAGAAAAGATATAGAAAAGGAACTGGAAATCAGCCAGACAGCATGTGGACGACTATTAAGGCGGATGATAGAAAGAAAACAAATCGTGCAGGAAGGCAAAGGAAAAAATACCCATTACCGTATTTTGGAGTAATCAGAATTTGAGAGAAACGAGGACTTGATACAGCCCTCGTTTTTTCTATGCCATTTTAAGGAAAGAGGTGATCATTATCACACAAAATGAAGTCAATGCCGTTTTTGACGAACAGGTACGGCTCTGTGCTGATACCTTGAAACGAAAAACCAAAGAATACACCGGGGATGACCCGGACCGGCTGGGTGCATTTAAGGCAGCGGCAGCTTTACAGCATACAACGCCCCAGCGTGCCCTTGCCGGTATGCTGGCAAAGCATATTGTTTCTCTATACGATATGTGCTTTGCCGAGGAAACAGTTTATCCGATGGACACATGGGACGAAAAGATCACAGACAGTCTTAACTATCTGTTCTTACTGAAAGCGATTGTAAAGGAGGGACATACCAATTAAACAGATTGAAGTAAAAATTTTGAACTGCCAGGCGGTAGCGGAAGCAGAAAAAAACATGGTCTTTGCGGCAAGACTTACCCAGCAGGGACATAAGATTGCCTCAATGGACGACCTGATGGAGCTCTACGAAAAATCATTCAGCGTTCAGACAGTAGCAGCTATGGGGGCGCTTCCCCATCCTACCATCCAGAAATTTGCGGTGATCACGGTAGCCATTGTCGGCGCCAGCAGGCGTTTTCTGGCGCAGATCACCCGCCACCAGAACGAAGTAAAATTTATGAGTGCATCGCTGCAGTACAGCAACTATACGGGACAGGCGGATTTCGCTGTCCCGTATTCTATTATGACGGCTCCGGCAGTGGTACGGGAATTGTACTTAAAAAGCTGTAATGAAAGCATGAAATGTTATGAAGCCCTGTGCACTGCCGGAAGTGGGCACGATGCGGCCGGCTATGCCACGCCCCAGGGATTACGGAATGTACTGCTCATCAGCGCCACCCCTTATCAGTGGAAACATATCATCAGCCAGCGGGTATGCCGGAGAAATACAGATGAAACAAGGATCGTGCTGCTAAAGGTCTGGAAAGAACTTTATGAACTAAGCCCTGCTTTGTTTGCCCCATCACTGACCGGGCCTTTTTGTCAGATGGATCGATGTCTGGAAGGTAAAATGACCTGTGGACGAAAACTGCAGGCAGATATGACGCCAAAGGATATTTTAGAAAAAGACTATCCTGCTCTTTGGGAAGGAGGCTGCCGATGAAAATAAAACTGATCGACTTTGGCGTACCGGAGCACCAGCGTCCTTACCGTCCGCATGGCAATGATGCCGGAGCGGATGTTTATCTGCCCTATGACTGTACCTTACAGCCCGGAGAAATCGCCAAAATTCCTCTTGGTTTTGGACTGGAAATACCGGATGGGTATGCAGGATATATCTTTCCCCGTACCAGCATGGCGGTAAAAGGTCTGGTCTGTGAACTGCCACCTGTGGATTCCGGCTACCGTGGAGAGATCCATGCGATCATCAGCAATGTAAGCAATCAGGCGCAGTCTCTTTTTAAGGGAGCCCGTATCGGGCAGCTTGTGATCACGCCGATCGTCATTGCGGATTTTGTAACCGATCTGGGAACAGAACGAGGAACCGGCAGCTTTGGCAGTACCGGCGAATAGAAAAAGGCTGTTTGGGGAACAGTTTTTGAATACTTATCGGTATAGGGAGCGGACATTTCGAGAACATTATAAAATATAATAAAGAAAGTCACGAAAAAAGCGGCCATTACCGTGACCGCTTACTTTCTGCTATTGAGTTCTTTCATAATACCGAGGATATATTGCATGGATTGAGGATCAAGCTGTCTTGCCTCTGCAATGAATTCCTTTAAGGTTTCCGGGTAGGTATTTCCTTCATCAAAGAATTCCTGCGGTGTCACACCCAGATATTCGCAGATGTAGAAAAAAGACTGCATAGCGGGAAGTGACTTTTTATTCTCAATATTATTGATGTAGTTGTTTGCCTGACCTAACGATAAAGACATATCGCGTGCGGAAACTCCTTTTTGTGTCCGCAGCTTCGCTAATCGTTCCGGGACAAAATCTTCATACATCGCCTTCACCTCCCATTCTGTAATAGATTGTACCTCACGCCCCTTTATTATCCGCAAAAGGAAAAAGGGTATTATCGTTGACTTGCTAAATTAAATCTATTACTATATGAAAAGTGAAGAATTTTACCTATCAGATGGAGGGATGACCGATGAAAGGAAAGACTTGCTGTGTTACCGGACACAGGGATTTGCCGCAGAATGAGATCAACAAAATAAAAGCCGCTTTGGAACATGAGATCGATGCTGCCGTTACAGATGGATTTACCTGTTTTATGAGTGGCTTTGCAGATGGCGTGGATCAGTATTTTGCAGAGCTGGTGTTGGAAAGAAAGCAGACTAATCCGGCGCTGGAGCTGATCGCAGTGATCCCTTACCGCAAACGTCTGGACAGCCTGAATAAGAAAACAAGAACCCGTGAACTGCTGGAGGCTTGTGCGGATGTTGTTGTCATACAGGAAAAATATCTCCCAAGCGTCTACTCCCACAGAAACCGCTATATGGTGGAGCACTCCGACCGAGTGATCGCTGTATATGACGGACGGGAAACCGGAGGTACAGCAAAGACGATCCGCTTTACCCATCGGATGAAGAAGGAACTGCGGGAAATCCCAGTTGGAGAAATCGTCCTGCCGGATCACTTGAAACCAAAAACAAAATAGATACCTGTTGATGCGCTCACTTTGAAGTGGGCGTTTTTCTTTACCCATTTTTAGGAGGAATGCTTATGTGGAACCTGATTTCACATTTCCTTACCTTTGCCGGAGGAATGGCTTCCGGCGTTATGTTGATGTGTCTTATGCAAACCGGAAAACTTGCGGATAAAGAATTTGAAACTATGAAGGAGGAATAAAAATTGAAACTTGTGATTGCAGAAAAGCCCTCTGTTGCTATGTCACTGGCAGCAGTATTAGGCGCAACGGAAAGAAAAGACGGTTATCTCGAAGGTTCCGGTTATCTGGTGAGCTGGTGCGTGGGACATCTTTTGGAACTGGCACAGCCGGAGGCTTACAAAGAACAGTACGCCAAATGGCGGTATGAGGACCTTCCGATCCTACCGGAAAACTGGAAATATGAAGTTCCAAAGGATAAGAAAAAGCAGCTTGCCCTTTTGTGCCGGCTGATGAAGGACAAACGGGTGGATTCCGTGGTGTGCGCCACTGACGCCGGACGCGAGGGTGAGCTGATCTTCCGTCTGGCCTATGAAAAGGCAGGCTGCAGGAAGACAGTGCGGCGCTTATGGATTTCCTCCATGGAAGAAACTGCGATCCGTGAAGGCATCCATACCATGAAGAACCAGTCCGCCTATGACAATCTCTATCAGGCTGCCCTCTGCCGGGCGCAGGCTGACTGGCTCATCGGGATGAACGCCACGCGGCTGTATTCGCTCCTTTACGGTCCTACGCTCCCCATTGGGCGGGTGATGACGCCAACCCTGGCGATGCTCAGTGAGCGTGAAGACGCTATCGAGCATTTTGAACCGGAAACCTTCTATACCGTGAAGCTGGATCTGGGCGGCGGTCTGGTGGGTCATTCTGACCGCATCCATGACCTGAACGAAGCCCGCACGGTGATGGACGCCTGCAACAGGGACAGCGCTGTAGTGAAAAAGGTCGAGCATAAGGAGAAGCGGGAGAACCCACCTCTGCTTTACGACCTGACTACTCTCCAGCGGGACGCGAACCGCATCTTCGGCTATACAGCCCAGCAGACGCTGGAATACGCCCAGTCGCTGTATAAGAAAAAGCGCTGACCTATCCGCGCACCGACAGCCGGTTCCTGACCCATGATATGGAGGGGAAAATGCCGGAGCTGGCCTCCCGTGTCAGCGGCACGCTTCCTTTCGCTGCCGGTCTGGATCTGGGCGGTCATGCGGATATCGTCGTGAATGACAAGAAGGTCAGCGATCATCACGCCATCATCCCTACGGATTCCATGCCGGGACAGGAACAGGCAATCAACACGCTGCCCTCCGGTGTACGGGATCTCCTAACGCTGGTCAGCACACGGCTGCTCTGCTCCATGGACGATCCGTTTGTGGCCCAAGAAACGACCGTTACGGTGAGCTGCGGCGGACGTGAGTTTAAGCTCAAGGGAAAGAAAGTCCTGAACATAGGCTGGCAGAGGATCTGGCAGGCCTTCAGGGGAAGCATCGGCGGGCGTGCTCCGGAGGATGACGAGGATCAGGCAGGCACGCTCCCTGACGAACTGAAGGAAGGCGATGAAATCGCTCTGCCAAAGGCTGAGGTTACAGAAGGCAAGACCACGCCGCCTGCGCATCATACCGAGGACACGATCCTGCACGCCATGGAAACAGCTGGTGCCGAGGATATGCCCGATGACGCCGAGCACAAGGGCATCGGAACACCTGCCACTCGTGCGGCTATTCTCGAGAAGCTGCTGGAAACCAAGCTGGTGGAACGCACTGGCGACCGGAGAAAACGCATTCTCACGCCGACCGCCAAGGGCAAAGCCTTGGCATCAGTGCTTCCAGCGAAGCTGATGTCCGCACAGCTCACGGCTGAATGGGAGCAGCGGCTCAAGCGGATTGAAAAGGGCGAAGAAAAGCCGGAAGCCTTTATGGAGGATGTCCGCGCCTTTGTCCGTGACCTGACAAAGGACACCACCCGCGCGGAGAATGCGGATCAGCTCTTCCAGCCCATGCGGCAGGTGATCTGCAAATGCCCGAAGTGCGGGGCCGCTGTTACGG
>ENA-OPLM01000403-OPLM01000403.1-human-gut-metagenome-genome-assembly--contig:-NODE-403-length-9325-cov-4.649191_pt1 | contig 9325 bp, 8 predicted proteins | sample MGYA00241444_ERZ501720 | MGnify/ENA primary metagenome ERZ501720 (study PRJEB25962, sample SAMEA2042194) | human gut metagenome | biome: human gut; feature: human-associated habitat; material: faeces...
CCAATGGCAGTCCCCATGCACCACCCGCCCTATCCGCCGCAGCCCCAGGCTCCGAGACCGATAGCAGGACAACCGCAGCGGCCTATGACGGCACAACCGCTGCAACAGCCTTCGATGTGGCCACCGCAACAACCGCCGCAAAGACCGCTTCCGCCACAGCCGCAATATGCCGGACAACAGCCTACGGCTCCGCAGCCTCCATACGGGGCACAGTCTGACACGCACTGGCAGGAACAGGCATTCTCTCCCGAAGACTACCCTGCGCAATATCCCGCGGACGGAGAAATCAATTACAATCCCAAGGATTACGAGGAATATCCCGATTTTCCCCAATCCATGTTAGAACCCAAGTATTCACCTTATCAGACAGTTTAAGATTATGGCACTCGAAATCACAGGAATGACACGCTCGTTCACGTTCAAGAAAGGCAGCGGAATGATTACGCTCGACGATCCCAACCCGTCGGACAGCCCCGAAATGGTCATGAGTTACTACTCCAACTTCTACCCGGAGCTGACCACGGCGACGGTACACGGACCGGTCATCAAGAATGACAAGGCGGTGTACGAGTTCAAGACCACCATCGGGACAAAAGGATAGGAAACCATGAAGAAGGACAATAAAAAGAAGAAATCATGTGTACCATTGGACGAACATCAGTCGGCACTGCTCGCAAGGCTCATCATCGGCCAGACAGAACGGAATGTACGACACGGTGTGAACAGGACAGAACGGATTACGGCTCCAAGCGGGGCCGTAATTCTTTTCTGAATACGGCACTTGCCCCGATAGCACAGAAAAGTATTGTCGTGGATTCATACGGCAGTAATGGCATCAACGTGATTACGCAGGAAAACTACGAGTTCCTGCGTGACTCGTTTTTCAACTATGCCCTTTTGTTGAAACAGGAAGCGGTGCATACTCCGGGCAAAAGTATCGGGGCAAGCATAGCCAATCTGTACGACGAGATGGACAAACTTGTCGGGGAAGGGATGAATGTGAATATCGAACAGGATAACGGCAGGCTCTATTTCAATCTGTGGAAGTGTCACAAATGGGGCGAACTGACCTTGTACTATTTCCCGATGAAATTCGTTGAATCTCTCAATTCTACGCTCAGGAGGATTTCCATTACATTCATTAACAAGCTGATGTGGGCAAACGGAATCTCTACCATTTTGGACGAAGAGGACACGGATTATATATTCATGTGGCTGAAAGAGGATGATTCGCAGGAGGAGGAAGAGGAAACTGTCAAAAGACTGGAACTGGTACGGTCATACGAGAAAGGGAAAATCGGCAGGCTGCTAAAGCATGTTGAAAAAAAGTCCTATTACAAGGATTTGCCGAAGGCACTTGAAAAATACACCCCGCAAAACGACTTCGAGCGTTCCATTGTCGGAGCGATGAAAAAGGGATTGCCCTTCCTTAACCCGGAACACGGTATCATGCAATACGGCTATGATGCCTTTTACGAGGAGGAACCGGATTTTCAGCCGATGCGTCTGGATCAGCAGATAAGGGTGGTCTATGACTGCGACGACATGGTGTCCGAATATCTGGTGGACTATTACAATAATAACAGCCAGGAGACATACGATATCATCCCGATTACCACCTGTGCCCTGTCACCGGAAACCGACCGCCTGTTTATCATGGATGACTATCCGGAACGGTTCTTCAAGTGGGCGGATGAATTTATTAACATTGTATATTGAAAGATTATGGTAGAAACGAATGAACTTACAAGAAAACTGAGGACGCTGCTTCATCCGAGGGCGGCGTTGATTGTCTATGCGGAAGAGAATGACAACCACAGCACGGATGACGACGGTTATTTTATCGAAGTCAGGGACATAGACGAAAATGGGACAATGGGCGAAGGCCGTCCGGTGACGGTGGAGTTCATGAACGAACTGGTACGGGGCTATTCCGAAAGCCACAGTGTGACACCATACGGCAGGATACCGTCCAACCTGCTGTGGTTTGACCCGCGCAAGGGCAGTGAGAAATACATCTGGTACAACCCGCCCCAAAAGCGCATGATGTTCTTCCATGACATCCTGAAGATTGAAAGCGCGGAATACAACCTGCCGGGCGTGATCTATGAGGCCGGAGAAAACCGTCTGAATGTCTATGCCTATACAGATGTTGAACTGACAGACAATTCGGACCTTTTTGCGGCTCCGTTCTTCAATGTGACGGGAGCGAGCGTCTGTCTGGGCTCCGCAAAAATTGAGAAGCCGAAAGACCTGACCTACACGAACCTGCTGGAGTATTGGGAAAAGAGGTTCTGGCTGACGGAGTTCTCCCATCTGGGTGGAGGTGGGAACCCCACGAAATCCAATCTGGTACTGGTAACGAAAGCGGCAAAGGACAAGCCTTTTGACCTTGACGAACTGCAACCTTTAAAAAAACTGAAACTAAAAGACATATTGCGATGAAAAGAGTACATTATACAGACAGTTACCTGATGAACCCGCAACATCCGGTGACGGTAAACATCATAGGCGCGGGCGGTACAGGCTCGCAAGTGCTGACCGGTATGGCAAGACTGGATGTCACGCTCCGTGCACTCGGACATCCGGGATTGTTCGTAACGGTCTACGATCCAGACATCGTGACGGACGCAAACATTGGGCGGCAGCTCTTCGGACCGTCGGACCTGGGACTGAACAAGTCACAATGTCTGGTCACAAGGATAAACAATTTTTTCGGAAACGACTGGAAAGCGGAGGCGAGTTTCTATCCGTCGGTATTGAAGGAGGTAAAGCGGACCGAAATTGCGAACATCACCATTACCTGTACGGATAATATAAAATCCAGACTCGATTTGTGGAACGTGCTTGCGAAAGTTCCTTCATCCTCCTATACGGACAATAACACGCCGCTCTACTGGATGGATTTCGGGAATACAAAGACCGCCGGGCAGGTTGTACTGGGAACCGTGCCGAAGAAAATCAAACAGCCGGTTTCCACGATGTATGAAACGGTCGGCTCACTGAAAGTCATTACCCGTTTTGTGAAATATGCGAGAGTGAAAGAAGTGGATTCCGGACCGAGTTGCTCACTGGCAGAGGCATTGGAAAAACAGGATCTGTTTATCAACTCCACGCTGGCGCAACTCGGCTGCAATATCCTCTGGAAAATGTTCCGCCACGGGATGATTGAGCATCACGGGCTGTTCCTGAACTTAGAAACGATGAAAGTCAATCCGATAGGGGTATAAGACAGGCAAAAGCAAATATGAAAAAGTGGAACCGCCTTGCCGGAAAAGTTTCTGCAAAATAATATCATTCAATTCATTGCGGAATGAGAAATTATTTGTACTTTTGCTATTGTATTTCGAGAATGTTTTGTTAACGATGTATGAACGGCAATAAAAGCACATATAAATACCACCCGTATATAACAAATATTTTTTGTTCAGGCGGTGCTTCGTCCTATAAGACGGAGGCTTTTTTCGTGTCATTACCGTTTCGTAAAGTTGTTTCCATATCCGGAAAATATTTGTCCGATGCGCTTAAAATGTGTGCCGATTATTTGGATATTCAGATAATTCGGTTACTCTCTCTCTCTCTCTCTCTCTCTCTCTCTCTCATGGCTACGCGCGTCAATATACAAAATATTCCTTAAATACCAATCACTTACGGAGAGTCCGTTTTCCGGAATATCTCTCCTTTCCACGTTATTATCCGAACCTTTACATGCCGCCCTCACCAATCGGGGGCGCGTATCGTCATATCCGTCGGCGGTGTATGCCGGAGCATGGAACAACAATGCCCGCATACGCCGCCGATATGCTTTTTTATTAACCCGTAACAACAAATCTTATCAAATATGACAGTGATAAAACGAATATTATTGACGGTCTTTCTTGCCGTTACAGGATTGTCGCTTTCGGCACAGGAGAAGCCGGACTCCACTGCCTACCGTTTCCGGTTCGTGGCAGAGAACGATATGTTCTTCTCCCCGTGGAGCGGCAACGGACAGGAACTTGAGCGGTTGCTTGCAGCCATCGACGAACACCGCCCCGCCATCGAAGCCGGACAAATGTATCTTTTAGTGACAAGCTACGCTACGGACGGCAACGAAGAACAGACTGCGGCGCAAGTGGCAAAGACACGCCGCAATCGTGTGAAGTCGGAACTGATTGTGCGCGGCAAGATAAAAGAGTCGAACTTCGTCACCGACCAGTTGTTTGACGAAGCCTATACGGACGGGAACGGAAAATCCCTGCACAACATGGCCATCGTCACCCTCCCTGCCTCTGTTGAGAAAGTGGCGGAGATAGCCGGTGCGGAAGCCGCCGCCAGAGTGGAAGCCTATAACAAAGAGGTGTCTGGCGAGGCGGAGCGCGAACGTATGGCAGCGAAAGAGCAGGCAAAAGCGGAACAGACTGCCAAGGAAAAGGCAGAACAGGAGCGTATCGCTGCAGAGCAGGCAGCCCGAGAGAAAGCCGAGGCGGAACGGATGGAGCGTGAACGCATGGCAGCGGAACAAGTCGAAAAAGAGCGTCTGGAAGCGGAGGAACAAGCCCGCCTGCAAGCTGAAGAAACGGCAATAGCCACCCCGTATCATTTTGCCTTGCGTGCCAACCTCCTGCGTTGGGCAACCCTCACTCCCGATTTGGGTATCGAGTGGCGCATCAACCGCCATGTGGGTATTGCCGTGAACGGTACGTGGGCTTCATGGAGCTGGGACGACAAGAACCGCCGCTATGCCCTTTGGGAAGTGGCCCCCGAAGTGCGATGGTATCTCGGCAAGGAGAAACGGGGCTATATCGGTGCGATGTACAAGGCCGGGCAGTTCAACTACAAGCTGTCCGAAACAGGCCGTCAGGGCGACCTCATGGGCGGTGGTATCGTCGGAGGTTATCAGCTGAAACTCAACAATGCCCTTTCTCTTGATTTCAACCTCGGCATCGGCTATATCCATGCCGACTATGACAAGTATGTGGTCATCAACGGCGTGAGGGTAAGGCGCGGCAGCGGAACAAAGAACTGGTGGGGTCCTGTTTCGGCGGGTGTCACCCTGGTGTGGAACATCTTTTAGCGGAAAGGAGGAACAATGAATACAACGATAATCATACGACAGATAAAGGAATATACGGGAGCATACGGAAAGGCTTATACCTTATTATATCTAATAGGTGCGGTGGCCATACTGACCTCGTGCGTGAAGGACGACCTCTATGACACGCCGCACCCCGACCGTGGGGCGGTGGTCGTAACCACAGACTGGAGCGGAAAGAGCACCGAGGCGGACATACCGCAGGCATACACACTGCGCATCGGCGGGAGGGAACAGAACGTGAGCGCGGCGACCAACGTGTTCGACGCGCTGCTCGCGCCCGGTGGCTACGGCCTGACGGTGTACAACTCCCCGGAGGGGATTAGTATCGACGGAAACAAGGCAACGGTGAATCCGGTGGATCTGACGGGTGCAATAGAGCCGCACCCCGGCTACCTCTTCGCCTCGCACCAGGACATCAGCGTCGTGGCGGATGACACCCTGCACGTCACCGCCCCGATGAGACAATACGTGCGCAGGCTCGACATCGAACTGACCGCCACGGAAGGCGACTACAGCCGTGTACAGTCGGCTACGGCAACGCTCTCCGGCGTGGCTTCGGCAGCGGATATGGCAACAGGCGACCGGAGTGCAGCGGCACAAGTAACAAACGCTTTCAGGCAGGACGGCAACAAGTTCACAATCTTTTTCCGACTGCTCGGCATCGTCCCGACGGAAACGCATACGCTGACGGTGGACATCACTTTCAACAACGGTGACACGCAGCGGGTAGTGAGCGACCTTACCGAGGCCATAAGGGACTTCAATAACGGCACCAAACCGGTTAAACTCACGGGTAATCTGCTTTTGCCCGTAGAGGCCGGGGTAACGGGCGCAACCATCACGGGCTGGAACGAGGTAGAAAGCGGCAATGGGGATGCTAACTGACGATAAATATTTTAATCAAAAAACAAGATTATGACAATGAACATGAGGTTTTTCATTATTGCAGCAGCGGCAACGCTATTGGCTGCGTGTACACAAGAGAACGAGGTACAGAACAATCCGGTGGAAGCACGAATCACGGCAGGCGTGAGCGGGCCGAAGACCCGTGCTGTGGACAACGGGTGGAACGCCGACCGAATCGGCGTGATGGTGGTGGATGCCCCTGGCACGACCACGACCATGGGCGGCAAGTACAAGAACGTGGGATACGCGACCACGAGCACCGGCACCAACGCGGACTTCACCCCGATGACGGCGGGTGGCGGCATCTTCTTCGAGGATGCTTTCCTCGAGTTTACTTTTGCCGCCTACGCGCCTTACGCATCGGGCGCAAACGCCTCCACCCTGCCTGGTACAGACGGGAAGATTACGGTAAATACAAGCAACCAGCCCACGACCACGGAACAGGAGAAGGTGGACTACATCCATGCCACGGGAGCCAAGGCCGATAAAGACAGCCCGACCGTCAGCTTCACGGACAACACCGCCGCGGGCGGCAGCGACTGCTCCTTCAAGCACAAGATGGCCCGTCTTATCCTCAAGGTGCAGGTGTCGAACACCGACGGTTTCGACGACACTGCCGTGCTGGAATTCGCCGACTACAAGCTGGGCGGCCTGGTTCACGAGGGAACGTTCGATGTGAAGACCGGTACCGCCGCGACCGCGGGCAGCGTTGTGAGCGACTGGATGTTACGCCAGTGCACCGGTGCCCCGAAGACGGCCACGGACAAGTGCGTGGCAACCTTTGACGCCGCCACGGGCGTGATGACTTTCACCATGATCCTGCTCCCGCAGACACTCGCCAACGCTTTGGTGCTTGAGATATCTCCCGATGACGGGGAATACCAGAGCTACTCCAACAAGGACATGATCAAACCCGCGTTGGAGGCCGGTTATTCTTATACCTACACCATCACGGTGAAGAAGACGGGGCTGACCCTTAGCGGAAGCACCATCGAAAACTGGAACGACGGTGGTAGCCATTCGGGTGATGCAAAAATGTAGTGTGTCTGAAAGCCACTGCCGTGCATCAGGCGTAAGCACGGAGGCACGCCATATATAATAAATGGCGCCACCGCCCGCGTTGCAACGGGCGGTGGCACAAAACGAAATAAATAAAGACAATATGAAAATAATAAGGAACATAGCGAGAAGGCCGTGGCCGCGCATCGGCGGCTGGTTGCCGGTTATGATGCTCATCTGTGGGGTGCTCGCTTCCTGTAGCAGTGAGGATGAAAGCACCGCGCCCCTGCCCGACGGCAAGTACCCGCTGCAACTGACGGCGAAGGTGGCGCAGCCGCAGACCCGCGCCGGAGGTAAGGATGCGTGGACGGGCGGCGAGGAGATTAGAGTGTCACTGGAAGGCGTGTTTGGTAACAAAACATACGTGATGGACGCATCGGGCAATGCAAGCCCGAAGGATGCCGATAATGCCTTCTATTGGAAGAACACCGATGAAGCCCGCGTCAGTGCATGGACCCCGGACATAGAATCGGAAACGGATATTTCCGACCAAAGTGGCGGGTACGCCGCTTTCGATGTCCTGTACGCCAGTGCCATAGGGCGTTATGACCAAGCCATAAATCTCCGTTTCATCCACCGCATGGCGAAAATCGAAGTAATTCTCAAAGCTAGCGAAGGCATTACGGAAGAGGAGTTGGAGGGTGCGACCGTCACCATTTTCGGAGACCCGCTAACGCACTCAACCGCCGGCTTGGTATCACCGGGTGACCAATCGGACGGCGAGATAAAGCCCTATTACGATGCCGCAACGAAGAAATACGAGGCGTTAGTGCCGCCGCAGGATATGACGGGCAAGCCGCTCATCCGAATCAGCATAGGCAGCAATGACTTTACCTACACTCCCGAAACAGAAGCTGCCGGCAAATTTGGGTTTTTCGGTGGCAAGCGGTATGCCTACACCATCACCGTGAAAGCAAGCGGAATAGACGTGCAGGCGGTGACCGGTGGCACGTGGGTTGCATGTGGCGAGGAGAACGTCACCTCCAAAAAGGTAAAGCAAAGTTTCACAGCTGACGAACTTAAAATCGGCGACTACTTCTATTCCGACGGGACTTGGAGCGACGGCGGCCTGCGCAAAATCTATACTGACGGCAGTATGAAGATAGCAAGCCCCAAGCCTGCTCCCGTACTCCAAACAAAAAGTGAAATAGAAAGAAGAGTCATCGGTATCGTTTTCCAGACGGACCCGAGCCGTATCGGCACTGCCGAAAAGTCCAAATTGGGCGAAGGGAATGTGCATGGCCTTGTAATGGCCTTAAAGAACACCGCAACAGATATCCAATGGAGCCATGAAGAGAATAATTTGGAAGACGTGAAAGACTGCTGGTCCAAGTCTGAAATCTACTCTGACATCAGCGGTCTGCACAATTACACCAAGATTCTTGACCATGCAAATAGTATCGGTGGAATTGAGGCATATCCGGCCTTCGAAGCCGTCGAGAAATGGAATGATATGTACAGTATAAATGAATACCGCCCACCTCGTAATACCACAGGCTGGTTTATTCCTTCCTCCGGTCAGTGGTGGGACATCCTTCAGAATCTGGGCGGTTGTCCGGCTATGGCGGATAAAGGTCAGCAAACCTCGTCGGATTCCGGTGATTTCCGTTGGCTAGGTCAAGGCGATGTTCCAGCTGCCTTGAATGCTTGGATGAATAAAATTGCAGCCGACAGCAAGAATGATTTTACCACCGGTGACCGTTTTTGGTCGTCATCGGAGTTAAATCAGTTCCGCGCACGGAACTGGAACGTGTACTCCTCTGATTACGTGTGCTGCGACTTTGTCTATAAGAAATGGAGTAACGCTGTCCGTCCCGTCCTTGCTTTCTGAACTATTTGCCTATTTAGTCCTTTAAGAATATGAAGATACAAAACATATACCACCTCTTGCAAGCTGCGTTGCTCCTGCTGCTTGTATCCTGCACGCAAGAAGAGTTCCCTGCCGTGCAAGACAAGGCGCAGCAACTGACAATCTCCGTTACCGATGGCGGATATACATCGGCTGTTGAGAATATGAAAACCCGTGTCGAGACCCGTGCCGTGGAGAACGGCTACACCACCGAGTTCACCGAAGGCGATGCCTGCGGATTCTACATGGTGCGCGGCGGAAAGCCGGTTTATTCAAACGTGAAGCTGACAGCCGAAAAGGATGCCGCCACGGGCGGCATCATGTGGAAAACCGACGGTACGACGCTTGCCGCCGGAATGGATGGAGAGAGCTACTACCTCTACTATCCTTATCAGGCGGACATGGCGGGCAAGACTGCCACACCTGCGGGGGGG
>ENA-OPLM01000464-OPLM01000464.1-human-gut-metagenome-genome-assembly--contig:-NODE-464-length-8656-cov-1.936868_pt1 | contig 8656 bp, 9 predicted proteins | sample MGYA00241444_ERZ501720 | MGnify/ENA primary metagenome ERZ501720 (study PRJEB25962, sample SAMEA2042194) | human gut metagenome | biome: human gut; feature: human-associated habitat; material: faeces...
GCTAAGTTCTTGGAAGGCTGTATCGTAGAAAATAATCCGAAGTTTCCGCAAAGCGAGAATCAACGCCAGCGATGGGCGAAAGACATTGACCTAATGATTCGCAGAGACAAAATTGCTGCTGATGACATTGCTGCAGTAATAGAATGGAGCCAGAATGATAACTTCTGGCGCAGCAACATTCTATCGGGCAAGAAAGTACGAGAGAAGTACCAGCAGCTGGTAATGAAAATGAAGAGCAAAAGGTGAGACGGGTGACCCCGCTGGACAATTCGCGTACGAAGCTCAATTGAAAAATTTAAATTATCGCACGCGAATAAAACTTAGTTGAGTTTGGAGATAAAAAGGAAAATACAGGATGAAGTAGCCAAAAGCGCTGAGATGTGAGTTATAGGCTCAATTTTAGTTGATGCAAAAGCTCTGGTAAATGTCATGCAGACATTAAAGCCAGAGCATTTCTATTTTGACGAGTTGAAAGCAACTTATCAAGCCATTTTAGAGCTATCTAGCGAAGGGAAAAGCATCGATTTTGTATCCGTCTTGAAAAAGCTTGTTGCAGAGGGATTTTACGATGAAAAACAAGCCAAGCAGATGCTTTTCGAGTGTGCTAACGTGGTTCCGTCTAACAGCCAAGCGGAGGCTTATGCTAAAACTGTTTCCGATAGCTTTAAGGCTAGAAAGTTACGAGAAATTGGTACTCGGCTGGCCTTTGATGGCGTATTTGCGGAGAATGTGAACGATGTCGCTGACGAGGTTATGAGCGAGCTCTACGAGGTGGTTTCAGAACAACACAAAAAGAGCTTAAAAACTGTAGGAGACATCGGAACTCAGTTTTTTGAGGCTTACAGCAGCAATGGACAAGACTTAGAAAATCGCTCGTATACAGGCTTTTCGCGGCTAGATGAAATTTTGAAAGGTATGTCAGCTGGAAATTTGATAATTCTAGCGGCAAGGCCAAAACTTGGAAAAACAGCTTTTGCTCTATCAATTGCTGAGAATGTGGCGAAATCTGGCAAAACGGTCGCTTTTTATTCGTTGGAGATGGAAAGCTCAGAAATTTATGAGCGATTACTTTCTAAAAGGGCAAAAATCCCGATGAATACGCTGATAGACCGGCGTTTCAAGGATAAAAAACGACCTCAGAAAATCCGCGATGAGGAAATTAATAAAATTGCTGAGTCTATCGATGAAATCTACAGCTTGCCGATAAAAATCAATGATAACCCAGCTTGTACGGTTAATGATATCCGATTAGAGTCAAGGTTAGTTAAGGATTTGGGACTAATTGTGATTGATTATTTGCAGCTAATGCGAAGCAGTAAAAAGCTTGAAAATAGAAATTTGGAAGTTGGTGCTATTTGCCGGGATCTCAAGTGCTTAGCTTCAGAACTGGGGGTGCCGATTTTGTGCTTGTCGCAGCTAAATCGCACAAGTGATGAAAGTATGAGACCAAGCCCGTCAGAGCTTCGAGATAGCGGTTCTATTGAACAGGATGCAAACAAGGTCATTTTGATGTGGTGCATTGAAAAAAATTTGAATGAGCGAGGTTTTGTAGAGAGCAAGACAATTGGTGTTGATGTAGCCTTGAATCGGCGTGGCACGACTGGTGTCACGCTTTTTAATTTCAACGGCAATTATATGCAGTTTACAGAACTTGACCGCAAATATGAGGAGCCAAAACTGAAGAAAACTTGGAGGTAAATGCCATGGACGTTAAGTTAGTGAAAGCATTTTTGGGAAAGACAGTCTATTACGACACAGGACAAATGAATTTTGAAGGTTGCAGTATAAAGGACTTTATTTTCACAGCGTGCATTTTGCGAAAAAAGAAGGATAAACCGCTGTATTACCAAGCAGAGTTGACCGATCCAACCTGCAAAAAATCGGTATATATCGTTCCACTTGAAAAAGTCATGAGAGCAAATGAAACTTAGAGGAAATAATCGAAAAGTACAATTAAAAAATTAATTTTTGGAGGACGTAATGATGAACAATTTAATAAAAATAAACTTTGAAAACGATAGACCAACAGTTTTAGGGAGAGATTTACATGAAGAATTGCAAGTAGAAACAAGGTACAATGACTGGTTTAAAAGGATGAGAGAGTATGGTTTTAGTGAAGGGATAGACTTTTACTCAATTTTGAGTAAAACCTCCGAAGGCGGCAGACCAAGTACTGACCATCAATTGACAATTCAGATGGCAAAAGAATTATGTATGCTTCAGCGAACGGAAATAGGCAAACAGTGTAGACAATATTTTATTTCTATTGAAGAAAAATGGAATTCTCCAGAGGCAACTATGTCACGAGCATTACAGTTTGCGCAAGCACAGCTTGAGGGAATTAGAAAGCAAAACAAATGCCTTGAAAACACAATTGCCATCCAAACGCAGCAAATCTCAGAAATGATGCCAAAGGCTAGTTATTACGACGTTGTGCTAAACTGTAAGGATTTAGTGTCTATGTCAGTAATCGCAAAAGATTACGGCTGGAGCGCGTCAAGGATGAATAAGTATTTGCACGAAAAGGGCGTTCAATTTCGGCAAGGTGATATTTGGCTTCTGTATCAAAAATATGCAGAAAAAGGATATACAAGCACAAAAACGCACACGTATCTCGACAATAGCGGCCAGCATACGAAGGTTCATACGTACTGGTCACAAAAAGGAAGGCTGTTTATTTACGACTTGTTGAAAAAAGATGGAATATTGCCGCAAGTTGAGAGAGGTGAAGAAATTTTATGACAAAGAAAAAACGGCAAGGCGCCGGAGCCGAGTTTGCGCTTAGGCATGCAGAAGAATCAAACGATGTAAGCCACGCAATGAGTTTACATGAATTAAAAAGTTTATATTACCTGAAAAAGGAAATAAAAGAACAACAGCGAAGAATTGCTGAGTTAGAAACCCTAGCAATTAATTGTTCAACAAAAATTACAGGATTACCAACAGGCAAGGGCATCTCAGATAAAATTGGAAACTATGCGGCGCAAATAGCTGATTTAAAAGCATTATTAGACTTAAATTTGAAGAAATGCTTTTACGAGCTGAATCGGATAAGCCGCTATATTGAGGGCGTGGAGGAGCCGCTGATAAAACAGATTATGATTTACCGATTTGAGTGTCACATGAGTTGGTTGCAGATTGAGAGGGCTATTGGGGGAAAAAATCGAGCAGAAAGTCTTCGTAAAAAACTTTACAGATATTTGAATAAAAAATAAAGTTGTCCCGATTTGTCCCGGTATAGTGTGATAAAATAGTACCATGGAATAATATTCCAATGCCTTTCTTGTAAGGAGTGCTTTAGATGAAGTGCTCCTATTAATTTAAAAAAAGAAATAAAAAGTTGTCCCGATTTGTCCCGGTCTTATGTGATAATATGTTATTGTAAAAATTTTTTCATAACTTTTCTCCTAATAATTTGAAGCCTTGGCTAATTCTTTCGCGTGCGAAGTTTTAATTTGTTTTTAATAAGCTTAGAACGCGATTTTGCGTGTCGAGGCTCTCGACGAGCGTCTGAATACAGGCGCTCTGCTTTTATTTAAAACGGAGGCGATGTCCAATTAAGAAATCGTGCACCGGCGAGGCGCCAGAGCCAAGTCGCACCATTGGTTCTAAGAAAACTTTTAATTTACTGCATGCGCCCAAATACGCGAAATTTTCAAGCTGTGTTTACTGTGGACGAATCCATGGTGAAGGATGCATCTGTAAAAGGAAACCAATTAAGAAAAAGAAAATTGATGATGCAGTAAGGTTTAGAAATAGTTCAGTCTGGAACAAAAAGCGCCAACAAATCAAGAAACGAGACAGTTATTTGTGCCAGATATGCATTCGAGAAATGTATGACACGAATCGCAAATACAATTGTAATGACTTGCAGGTTCACCATGCAGTGCCAATTAACGCAAGCAAAGAGCTGCGACTTGATGATAATAATTTAATTACTCTTTGTTCTATGCACCACGCAATGTGCGACCGTGGTGAGATATCGTCCGATGAAGTAATGAAAGTTATTTCTGAACAAGAAAATAACGCAAGATAAAATCCGCGGGCAGGAAGCTTTTTTTATTTGAAAATCTGTGTTCGCGAATTGGATGCAACGTCACGTTGCCCCCCAGCCCATGAGTGAAAATGCCAAAGAACGGCTTAACACCAACGGCCCTCCTAAATTTACACCGAAGTAAGTAAATATGAATTTTTTGAAAAATGGAGATGAAAATTTTTGAAAAAAGAATTAAAAGACCAAGCGAAAGAAATTTTAAAATTGGCGCAAAACTATGGTGTGGAGCAAAATCTGTTTTTTGCAACCACATTTGAAAGATACCAAACCCAGCTGCAAATCTTGGATGAATTGAGGGCAACAATTGAGAAAGATGGTTTTTTTATTGACAAGACCTATGTGAAGGGTGAAACAAATCTTTACTCACACCCAGCAGTAACGCAGTTTAACCGAACAACAGACAGCGCGAATAAGACGGTTGTAACGCTGATGAAAATAATCACAACGCTTCGAACCCGGCAAGATGGCGGTGAATCGGACCCATTGATTGAACTCTTATCAGGGCGCGCTAAATGATTGGACATCAAAGTTTTCAATATGCTCAAAACGTGGTAAACGGGACTATTCCAGCGCCAAAGTATGTTATAAAGCAGTGCGAGGAGTTTCTGAAAATCTGTGATGGAAAAGATGAAAGATATTTTCTAGATGAGCAAAAACTGAGTCAAATTGATGATATTTTAAAATTGCTTGTAATGCCCCGAGGCCTTAAGGCCGGAAACAGCATTTATGAATGTTCGTGTGGGTATCAATGGCTTTTATATGCAGCTGCACTTTGTGTTGTTCACCGAGAAAATTCTAACCGTAGAAGATATGAAACTGTAATATTGGAAGTCGGACGAAAGAATTTTAAGACCTTTACGATTGCAACCATTTTCGTGTTGCTTTTTTTATTGGAACCAAAATTCAGCAAATTCTACTCAGTGGCGCCAGATGGGGCTTTGTCACGTGAAGTTAAGACAGCAATTGAAGAAATCTTAAAGTCGAGTCCGCTTGTCTATCAAAATAAGGGCACGCCTCGTTTTAAGGTTCTGCGCGACTATATTGAATTTATTCCAAATGAAAACCGATATACACCGCTAAATTATAGCAATTCTAGAATGGACGGCAAACTTCCAAATGTCTTTTTGGCCGATGAAGTCGGAGCTTTACCGAACTCTTATGCGATTGAGGCCATGCGCTCCGGCCAGCTCAACATTTTAAATAAGCTCGGGTGTATAATTTCGACTAAATATCCGACTGCAAACAATCCGTTTGAGGATGAAGTGAATTATGCAAAAAGAATTTTAGATGGCACGCAGGCCGATGATACGGTTTTTTCCCTACTCTATGAACCTGAATGCACCGAAAATTGGGCAAGCGATGACATGATTTTAAAGCATGCAAACCCAGTTGCCTTAGAGATTCCAGAAATTTGGGATGACCTTATAAAAAAGCGAACTAGAGCCATTTCTGTAGAGTCTGCAAGAGAAAATTTTCTCACCAAGCACTGCAACATAATTTATCAGGGTGCTGGAACGGAAAGCTTTATAGACATTAAAGATTTGCAGCGCTGCCGAGTCAATAAAATCGATTGGACTGGACGTGAAGTCTACGTTGGTGTGGATTTGTCAATGAGTAATGACAACACAGCGGTTGCGATTTGCGCTGAGGAAGACGGCAAAATCTTAACTGACGTTATATGTTTTGTACCAGAGGGAAGAATTGATGAAAAAAACAAATTTGAAAAACTTGATTATCGCCGATTTATAGTCTGTGGCAAATGTATCGCTTGCGGCAACAAAACCATTGATTACGGAGTTGTCGAGGATTTTGTATTTTCTATTGAAAAAAAATACGGTGTCACAGTTAGAGCAATAGGGTTTGATAGGTACAATGCAATTTCAAGTGCACAGAAGTGGAATCAGCAATATAATACAGTTGAAATTCGACAACACAGTGATACTCTTCATCCACCAACTAAGCTCTTGTCTGAAAAAATTACAAATGGCGAGTTTGAATATGAAAAAAATACACTTTTAGAAATAAACTTTGAAAACGCGCGCTGTACCTATGATACGAATATGAATCGGTATGTGACAAAGAAAAAATCTCAAGGTAAGGTAGATATGGTTGTGGCACTGATTAACGCTGTCTACCTCTTGCAACAGGATATTATTTTTGACGATATGGATTGGGTTGTTCAATTCTGAAAGGGGGATTAAGCAAATTGACAATATTTAAACGAAAACGAGCAGAAAATCAAGCCGTACCCGCTATGGATGATGTGCTTTTGAGGTCACTATTAGATGGAGAAACAATAAATCGCAAAAAAGCTTTAAACATTCCTGCAATAGCACGATGTGTAAATTTAATTTCTGAAATCGTATCAATGATTCCGATAAAACTCTACCGTGAAGATGTCATAGATGGTAAAAGAAAAACCGTAGAAGTTACTGATGACGGGCGTTGCGGCCTTTTAAATGAAGATACCAAAGATACTCTTGACGGAATCCAATTTAAAAGAGCGCTGGTTCGGGATTATTTGCTTGATGGCAATGCTTACGCATATATTAATAAACAGAGGAATAACGTAAAATCGTTGCACTATGTAGACTGCAACGATATTTTTATATCCAAAAGCTATGACCCGATATTTAAAGACTATAACATCTCAGTTTTAGGGCAAAACTATAAACCATTTGAGTTTATAAAGATACTAAGAGCTACCAAAGATGGGGCAAGCGGGACAGGAGTCATCGAAGAAAATAACGAACTTTTGCTGTCAGCCTACACAACAATGAAATTTGAGCAAAGCTTAGTTTCAACCGGCGGAAGTAAAAAAGGTTTTATTAAAGCTGAAAAGCGCATATCAAAAGAGGCCATGGATGCGATAAGGCAAGCATGGAAGAACCTTTATTGCACAAACGAAAGCAATGTTTTAATTCTAAACGAAGGGCTGGACTTTAAAGAAGCAAGCAATACTGGGGCTGAAATGCAACTAAACGAAAACAAAAATTCGCTCAATAATTCTATACTAGACATATTCGGAGTCCATGCTACCTGGGACTGGGAAACTTTTATAAAGACTGCAGTAATGCCAGTTCTCATAACTTTTGAATGTGCTTTAAACAGAGACTTGCTTCTTGAAAAAGAAAAAAAGTCTTTTTATTTTGCTTTTGATACAAAAGAAATTACCAAAGGTGACATTAAGACGCGGTTTGAGGCATACAAAATAGCCCTTGATGCAAATTTGATGCAGATAGATGAATGCAGATATATTGAAAACCTTGAACCGTTGGGGCTTAACTTCATCAAACTCGGTCTCCAAGACGTGCTATTTAACCCAGTTACAAAGGAAGTTTACACTCCTAACACAAATCAAATTGCAAATATAGAAAACAAAAATGGAGGAACAGAAAATGAGCAGCTTAACAGTATTTAAAAATCAAGATTTTGGAGAAGTCCGAACGATATTAATCGACGATGAGCCATATTTTGTGGGCAAGGACGTTGCGGAAATCCTAGGGTATGAAAGAGCGACAAAGGCAATACGAGACCATGTAGATGGAGATGATATTCATGAAGTCCCAATTCAGGACTCCATCGGAAGAATGCAAAGTACACCCATTGTTAACGAAAGTGGTCTCTATAGCTTGATTCTATCGAGTAAATTGCCTACAGCTAAGAGATTTAAAAAGTGGGTTACTAGCGAAGTTTTGCCGCAAATTCGTAAAACTGGGAAATATTCATACACACCAAAAAGTTACGCAGAGGCTTTACGCCTTTATGCTGACGAAGTTGAGCAAAAAGAGCTTATGCAAAAACAAAGAGACGAGGCAATACGCACCAAGGCATGGATATCTGGCAAAAAGACAGCAACAACCATGAACACTGCAAGCCAAAAATCGAAGGAAGTGGAGAAATTGAAAATAGAACTAGACCGATCTAAAAAATTTTCAAGCATAAAGGCCGCAGAGATACGGCTAAAATCAAAATTTGATTGGAAGCCGCTGAGAAATTACTGCACGTCTCACGAATTGGAAATGCCTAAAATATTCGATGCAAACTATGGAAGTGTTAGAACATATCCTGCAGAAGCTTGGCAGAAAATCTACGGAGTGGATTTAAATGAATTGTTTTAATTCCTCTATTGAAATTAAAGTTAGAGGTGAATTTAAAAATGCGAATAGAAATCAGGAATGACAGCGTGATTTTAGACGGCTACGTCAATGCAGTTGCAAGGGATTTCCGACCAATGCTGGATGAACGAGGGGAAAAGTTTGTAGAACAAATTAGCCCGAAAACCTTTCAACGAGCGTTAGAAAAAAACGATGATATCTTGTGCCTTTTAAATCATGAACCGTCAAGGGTTTTAGGTTCAACAAAGCAAGGAAACATCGAGCTTTTCGAGGATAATATTGGACTGCGGGCTATCTGTAAAATTACAGACAGTGAAGTAATAGAAAAAGCCAAACAAAATAAACTCCGTGGTTGGAGCTTCGGTTTTGAAGCATTAAAAGAACACGAAGAAGCGTTAAAAAATGGCTTAAAACGGCGATTTGTGGATGAAATGAATTTGGCTGAAGTTTCGATAATAGATGAACAAAAAATTCCATGTTATGT
>ENA-OPLM01000499-OPLM01000499.1-human-gut-metagenome-genome-assembly--contig:-NODE-499-length-8364-cov-1.726201_pt1 | contig 8364 bp, 6 predicted proteins | sample MGYA00241444_ERZ501720 | MGnify/ENA primary metagenome ERZ501720 (study PRJEB25962, sample SAMEA2042194) | human gut metagenome | biome: human gut; feature: human-associated habitat; material: faeces...
TGCGCGCAGCCTGCGCATTTTCCGCAGTCCGTTATTCTTCCATATCTATATGGTTGCCGCCTTTCTGACAGTCCTGATGACCTATTTCGGGGTGAACTACATCCTTGGAGGAATGCACAGCTATGCCAATGCCTGATTTACGGGTGGTTCTACCTATTTATGATGACTGACTTGTTTTATTATACCTAATTTAAGTGATTGCGTACTGTCTGCCGATGCCCTATCTTTGCAACATCAGATTTGAATGAATTAGTTAGTCATAATTACGTAACCACTTTTATGAAGATAAAAGGATCCCCGCTTCCCGATGTGATATCGTGAAGCGGGGATTTGTGTATGGCGTGACGGATACTGTGGGTAAGGTTGGATAAGGATACTTGTGGGGCATAAAGAGTCATAGGATGGGGAGGGATGACATAGGGGATGAGCTTTGTCTTCAGGCACAAGATAAACCTTAATCAATAGGCAGAGGGCTTTTCCCGTATGGAGGAGCATACTTTTGCAAGGGATTCATCCGGTTTTTCCCTATAGGCCGCAGCGGGTAGGGAAACGGTTGCCGGAAGAATCTTATAGAGAGTCCTTGATGTCGCTCAATTCTACCAGCTTGTTGACAATAGCGTAGATGGTGAGCCCTGCCGGAGAATGTATCTGCAGTTTGCGTGCAATGTTACGGCGATGGGTAATGACGGTATGGATGGAGAGGTAGAGTTTGTCGGCGATGGCTTTGTTGGTCATGCCCTTCACAACGCAGGTGATGATTTCCTTTTCGCGCTGGCTCAGGGTTTCTTGTTCGCTGTCTTTTTCCTCTTCCTCCTCGGTGTGTAGCAAGTGGTTGATTTTGGAGGCGATGACATCTACGTCATCGCACATGGCGAAGTTCTCGTCATATTCCTTCAATATGTTGTTGTCGATGACGGAGCATACCATAGCAATGTACTTGATACCGGATTTTCCGTGTTCTGCCTTGAAGGCGGGCAGGTCGAACCAGCCACCGAAAGTGGGGTTGATGATGATAATGTCTGCCGGATGCATGTGAATGTAGTTCTGCAGCGATTCCGGAGAAGAAACCTCAATAGGGTGTGCATTCAAGTTGGGAATACGCTTCAAAACAGCCGTCAGGCCACTCCGGATGATGACCGAAGTTTCTGCAATGACAATCTTCAAAGAAGTATTATTGTTCATTTTTCAGTTTCCTTTCTATTTGCGCTACGGCGGGAACAAACATATAATCTTCTACCTGGCAGTGGGTGGCAAGGTCTTGTTCGCAGTTGAATATATCGAACAAGACCGCATTCAGGAGATTGTTGTTCTCCTTTTCCGGGTAGTATTTGATGATGATGTTCTTCAGCTCTTTCAGTTTGGTATCTATCTGATTATGTTTGCTGGCAAAAGTGGCGATGTTGTATTCATCCGATAGGTTGCCTTGGAGTAATTGCTCTACATAGGTGAATACGGCCTGGTTTTCATATTCCATGTGGCGGCGTACTTCCTTGGCATATTCATCGAAGAACTTCAGGATGAGGTAGGCTACATCGTTTGTACTGGAACAATCGATGGCTTCGATGAGTTTGCGGCGGATGGCCGGCAGGTTGAAGTCGAGGAAATATGTGTGGGCACGCTTCAGATAATCCATAAGGGCGGGAATGGAAAAATCACTTTCATTACCGCTGTAAGAGTATTGTTCTTCGCTGATAAAGTTGGCTACGGCGAGGAATGTAGGGCAATCGACGCCTTGTGCTTCGCAGACGTCCTTCACGCTCTTGTCTCCGAATCCTAATGACAGTCCGAAGCGGCTCATCACCATTAATAAGGAGTAATTGTCACAGATGAGGTCACTCATCTTGTCCGTGGAGCGGTACTTATGTTGCTCATTCATTGTATGTTATTGTTTTTAATTCTCTGATTCGTGCGCAAAGTAACGGCTTTTATCCGAGAACTGCAATCACTATTAGTAGGTATTTTGCTTGTCGGGAGACGGTTGGAGACTGGTGTTTGCCGAATAAACTAAAAGCTTTAGTTTTATTTAACGAGAGAAATTAGTTTTTGAACTAGATAATTTAGTTATTTGCGGAAAACAAAGAATGTTATGAAAGGATTGACTGCAAAAGAAGAAGAAATCATGGGCTTTTTCTGGGAAAAGGGACCCTTGTTTGTGAAGGAAATGCTGGCATTCTATGAAGAGCCGAAACCACATTTCAATACTTTGTCCACCATTGTGAGAGGATTGGAGGATAAGGGATTCTTGAGCCATCATACGTACGGCAACACGTATCAGTATTATGCGGTGGTCAGCGAGGAGGATTTCCGCAAGCGGACACTGAAGAACGTTATCAGCAAATATTTCAATAATTCCTATCTCAGCGCAGTGTCGTCTCTGGTGAAGGAAGAGGATATATCCCTGGAAGAACTGAAGCAGTTGATACAAGACGTGGAAAAGGGAAGGGACTGAGATTGTTGAGACTCTAATAACTCTGGCTTATGAAAAACATCGGATTGGTTTGTTTGCTGCTGGTAAGTATTTGCTGCGGATTGCAGGCAAAGAAAATCGTAAAGGTACCCTATTTCATGGCATGCAATACGCGTAGCATTGAAGTGGAGCAAGTGACGCTTGGAAAAGATACGACCTGGCTGGCGGTGAGGCTTTATGGCATGCAGGGCGATAGGGTCAGGATTGATTCGACAGCTGTGTTGCGGGCATCCGGAAAGGATTACGGATATTTGGGAAATACCGGTTTTGCCAGGGATGAATGGACGCATATTCCCGCTTCCGGTGAAATGACTGCTGTTTTGAAGTTTAGTCCGCTTCCGATGGATACTGAGAGCTTTGATTTTGTAGAGACACCGGACAGTGATGAAGGATGGGTAATTTATGGTATACAGCTCAACGGAGAGAAACCTCGGGTGGATATTTCCGAACGTTTGCGGAATAAGAAACCGGATGAGGTTTTGCCATTGCCCGGACCGGAATTGAATATGGGAAAGACTGTCATAAAGGGGCAGATATTGGGGTATAAACCGGAGTATGGAGTGACGTTACGCTACTATGACTCGCCTTGGTTCTTCATGTATTTCACCGGTAAGGACTTGAAGATAGCGGAGGATGGCACGTTCCGTTATGAGACAGAGGTGCTGTTGCCGAGCGGTGCTACGCTGTGGATATCCCGTTCGAAAATAGAATTGTTTCTCGTTCCGGGTGGAGAACTGGATGTCACAATCAATCTGCCTGAAATATTCTATTCGCAAAGCCGTCTTTTAAGCCGGAAAAGGGATGGTGTAACGGACAACTGTGTTTGGTTTGAAGGAGACTATGCCGGTCTGAATACCGAGTTGCTGCGGTTCGGTGAAATGAAAAGCTTATCGGGAGCTGATGATTTTTATGCAGATATTTGTGGGATGACTCCGCAGGCATATAAAAAGTATCTGTTCAGGCATTATGAAGATATGCAAAAGAAACTTGTAAAAAACAAGGATATGAGCCAGGCTTGCCGTACTTATATCCGGGCAAATCTGGATATGAATCTGTTCAGCCTTATCTATAATTACAAGAGTAACCTTAGTTATGCCCCGATGCTTTCGGGCAGGAAGGGGGTGAAAAGGGCGGACATGACGGTGGACAGTACCTCATACTTCAAGGAAATACTGCAACTGGATATTCTGCATACCCCCGAACAGAAATATTACAATTATTATACGGACTTTGTGAAGACCGCTACCGGAAATTTCCGGGATAAGTTTGTGCAAGACCCTCTTTGGCCGGACATGCTTCTTGCCGGGCGTGCTTCCCGTAATCTGAGCAAGTACATGCCTTTGACTGAGGAAGAGCGTCGGACGGTGGACAGCATCGCTTCTCCCGACCTCAGGCAATTGTTCCTGATGAGAAACGGGAGGATTGAAGCCGAACTGAAATCAGAGCTGGAAGCTACTAAGGGAAAGACCGGATATAAGATTGTTGAGGTGGAAAAGGAGGTAGCGGCAGACAGTTTGTTGCAGGTCATTACTCGTCCTTATCGTGGCAAGATGGTACTGGTGGATATGTGGAACACCTGGTGTGGTCCTTGTATGCGGGCCATGAAAAGCCTGAAACCGTTGAAAGAGGAGCTGAAAGAGGTGGTTTATCTATATATTGTCGACGAAACATCTCCTGAAGGAAAATGGAAAGTAATGATACCGGATATACCCGGTATTCACTGTCGCATTAGCAATGAGCAAAGTACGGCATTGGCAAAGCTGTACGAATATCCGGGTATCCCGACCTATTTCGTCGTGAACCGTGAAGGAGATATTTCCTACAAAGCAACCGGATTTCCCGGAGTGGAGATGCTACGGAATGAACTGACCAAGTAACTGTAAATAGTAAATCGTAAATCCCTAAATAGTAAATAATTCCATGGGTCTGTTTTTTGTTTATATACTCAAATCTTCTGTTTGCCTGGCGATATTCTATTTGTTTTATCGCTTGTTGCTGGCACGCGAGACGTTTCATCGTTTCAACCGTTTTTCATTGTTGGGCATTTTGCTGTTGTCCTGCCTATTGCCTTTGGTAGAGGTAAGTGTGAAGCAGGAGACGGAAGTGCACCAGACGATGCTGACATTGGAGCAGTTGCTGATGATGGCAGATGCAGTGAATGCCACTGAGGCCGGAGCAAGGGCTGAAACGGCAACAGTCACCTGGATACAAGTGGCGCTGCTTGTCTATCTGGCAGGAATCGTTTTCTTTGCCTTCCGCAACGTATATTCGTTGGTACGGTTACTGATGTTGCTGAAATCGGGTAAAAAAGAGGATATTGGCAGCTACTTACCGGGCAGGAAAGAGCGCGTTACTTTGATTGTACACAACTGTGACATCGCTCCGTTCAGTTGGATGGGATATATTGTCATTTCACGGAAAGACTTGGAGGAGAACGGACGGGAAATCCTTATCCACGAGCTTGCCCATATCCATAACCGCCATTCCTGGGACTTGCTGGTGGCTGATGTCTGCATTTTCTTTCAGTGGTTCAATCCGGCATCATGGCTCCTGAAGCAGGAATTGCAGAATATCCATGAGTTTGAAGCGGATGAAACGGTGATAAAGGAGGGTGTGGATGCAAAACAGTATCAACTATTATTAATAAAAAAAGCTGTCGGCACAAGGCTCTACTCTATGGCCAACAGCTTTAATCACAGTAAACTTAAAAAACGTATCACTATGATGTTAAAAGAAAAATCAAGCCCGTGGGCACGTTTGAAGTATCTTTATGTACTTCCGTTGGCAGCTATTGCAATAACTGCTTTTGCCCGCCCCGAAGTCTCAACGGAATTAGATGAGATTTCAGCCGTCAAAGTTAATGATTTGACTGCAATTGTGAAAGCCGAAGAGGTTAAAAGTGCAGAAATTCTGTCGGAAGATGGAATAAAAGTGAAAGGCCGAGTTCTTGATGAAGAATATAGTAGTGGAATAATAGGTGCCAATGTGCTTATTAAAGGATCTACTATAGGCACTGTTACCGATGAAGAAGGTCGTTTTGAATTGCCGGTGGAGGCGGGCAATGTCTTGCAAATCTCTTTTGCCGGTTATAAAACGGTGGAGGTAAAGGTCTCTGCAGATGAAAAAGAACAGGATATTGTCATTGTAATGTCCGGAGAAAAACCGTCTGCTGGAGGGCAAGTGTTTCAGATTGCAGAAGAGATGCCTTCATTTCCCGGTGGCATAGACGAGTGCATGCGTTACATAGCCCGGCACGTAAAGTATCCGGCAATATCCATAGAGAATGGTGCTCAGGGGATAGTATCCGTCCGGTTCATTATTGAGAAAGACGGAAGTATTTCCAATCCGAAGATTGCCCAAGGGGTAGACGAGTATTTGGATAAAGAAGCTATGAGAGTCATCATGAGCATGCCTAAATGGAAACCGGGAAAGCAACGGGGAGTGGCGGTGCGTACCCAGTTCACGCTGCCTGTTAAGTTTAGGTTGGTCGTTGATGAAGCTAAGAAGGATAATACGCCTTTGCAGAATAGAAAAAAGTAAGAATGATATGGGGTGAATAACCATAAAATTAAAGTATAATGCTATGAAATCATTTGTAACACTCATGCTGTGTCTATTGTCTATGACAACTTTTGCACAGGTACACGATGAAATTACTTCGGCTATGGAAGAATTTGATTATGATAAAGTAATCAATCTGATATCCCCTGGCACAAAGGATTCGTTATTGTTATCGACTAGGATACAGGCTTTGAAGGCTATGAATCGTTATCCTGAAGCCATTGTTGATTTGACTTCTCTTTTTGTAAAGGATACTACAGATACAAAAATATTGATAGATTTGGCAGAGTGTTACAAACTGATGGGTAGTCCGCGTCAGGCGGCTGATTATTATCGGAAGGCGGTGAGTTTACGCCCAAATAATAAGTTCTTTCGATTGCAATATATACGTTCTTTGTTGAATGCGGAGAACTTTAAAGAGGCACGCGATGCTTGCCATGGCTGGTTGGAACAAGATACGGTTTCTGCCACCGGATATAAGTATTTGGGACAGGCTTATGAAGGAATGCAGGATATACCCAATGCTTTTTTCAGTTATAATGTAGCCTATCGTCGAGATTCCTTGGATGCCCAGACCGTCGCTCGTATAGCCAATATCTTTAATAATAACCGGCAATTTACAGATGCTATTGATGTGACAGAGTGTTATCGACTGAGCGATACGACAAGTGTGGATGTCAACCGCCAGAATGCTAAAGCTTATTGTATGTTGAAAGATTATAAGAAGGCAATCGAGCGTTATGAAAGTTTGAAGAGAATGGGTGACCGCAGTTTTCTTACCTTTTATTATTTAGGTATATCTTATTATGGAGACAATTGGTTTTATGGCTCATACGATAATTTGAAGGAAGCGTATGCGAAAAACTCTACCGATATTAATGTATTATATTATTATGCAAAATCCTGTTCGCGCACTTCATGGAAGAAGGAAGGGGTCGAATTTATGGAAAAGGCTGTAGAAATAGCTACTCCCGGTGATAGTATTTTGGAGCGTCTCTATAAAGGTTTGGCGGAATGTTATGGCTATGCCGGTGAGAGCTATAAGAAGATAGAAGTTATGAACCGTTTGTATAAATTGAATAAAGATTATAAACTGTTCTATAGTATTGCCAGAGCTTATGACTCTAACAAGGATTATGAGAATGCCATCCATTTTTATGAAAAGTTTATGTCTTTGACTCCCAAGAATCAACGTTTCCCTTATGATGAAGAAGGAAAGATTATTGAATCTGCTACTACTATGTATCAAATAGCCGAAAAAAGGGTGAAGAAGATAAGGGAAGAAGATTTCTTTAGGAATGGAGCGCCTGATGATTTTTTTGTTGTTCCTAAGAAAATAGATATAAAGAAAGATACGGTTGCCGGTAAGCAATAACAGATTTTTGAGTATCTTTGGCACAGCCCGTATATGATTGTCATGTGCGGGTGGGAACAGATAAAAACGAATGGCTTTATGATGAGACACAACCGGATATCAAAGTTATTGTTGCTACTGATAATTCCCTCTTTGTTGGGATTGATATTTACTTGTATTTTCCGTGGATATACTGCCAATTGGATACAGATACTATGTTATTCTTTTGCTCCGTTAGTTTCTTCTATTATTGTGGCTATTTGCTTCAGGGGGCGCTGGATGGGATTATTGCTTTTATGGACGTTTGTGGCTTCCGTTGCATTTAATGTGCCTTTGCAAAACTGGCTGTTCCATTCTGCCGATGATATAGTCCGTTATGCTTCAATAACAGATTTATACAAGGAAAAAGATAAGCCTATGTATTTTACTTTTGATCGTTTGGAGGTGGATAATAAGAGGAGGAGTACCATCGGTATTTGGCGTGAACATACCCGACGTGTATCCCGACATTCTTATCGGACGGAGAAGAAGCAGCATTGGTATTCGGTATCACCGGTTTTTGAGGATTCATTACCTGAACATAAATATGCAGAAAGGGAGGTAAAAGCATGGGTTGTTGCCGTAAAGCATGATAAGCAGGATTCGTTGGTATGCTATGAATGGTGCACTTTCGATATAGGGGATTATAAAAAAGCGATTGACAAATCACGTTGTAAAGTACAGCATTCGGATGCGCCTATCATTAAACCGCTTTACAAACAATTTACAACAAAGAGTGAATGGCGGAATATTTTCTTAAATGTAGGTTTGCTTGTCTTTTCCATCCAGGTGTTGATAGGAGTAATTATGAATTATAGGGTTGGGAAATCTTGATAAAGCAGTATAATCAGGTTAAGTAATTAGAAAGGCTGTGTGCTTTTCCAAAAGACTTTTGTATATGTTGAAAGCAGGGGGTGTCAAAACTAAACCGGCCTATCCCATC
>ENA-OPLM01000500-OPLM01000500.1-human-gut-metagenome-genome-assembly--contig:-NODE-500-length-8354-cov-3.276298_pt1 | contig 8354 bp, 9 predicted proteins | sample MGYA00241444_ERZ501720 | MGnify/ENA primary metagenome ERZ501720 (study PRJEB25962, sample SAMEA2042194) | human gut metagenome | biome: human gut; feature: human-associated habitat; material: faeces...
GGCTGTTCCTTCTTCTGCTCCTTTGTGACAGAGGTACAGGTGACGGCCGCACCCTTGCACATGGCCGCTGCCTGTTCCGCCTCTGCCGGATCGGTGAACTTCTCCGACACCGCTTCGGCTCCGTCCAGCATCAAGCGCAGCAGATGATATTTCTCTTTGTGGAACAGTGTGATTTTTGTGTCACGCTCGGCAAGCATGGCAAGGGTCGGCGTCTGGACGCGCCCTACATTCACGGTGCGGTGATAGAGAACGGAGAAAAGCCGCGTGGCATTGATCCCCACCAGCCAATCCGCTTTCTGGCGGCAGAGGGCAGATTGATACAGGGCTTCATAATCGGTGCCGGGGCGCAGATCAGAAAAACCCTCCCGGATAGCGCTGTCCTCCATCGAAGAAATCCAGAGACGAAGAATTGGCTTGCGGCATCCAGTCATTTCATACATCAAACGGAAGATCAGCTCCCCTTCACGCCCGGCGTCACAGGCATTGACGATGGTATCCACATCGGGGCGGTTCATCAGAGTGCGAAGATTTTCAAAAGCGCCCTCCTTGCCCAGTGCCAGCACATAGCGAAATGGCTCCGGCAGAATGGGGAGATCGTCATAGCGCCATTTCTTGAAATTCTCGTCATAGCCGCCCGCATCCATCGGGGATACCAGGTGCCCAACGCACCAGGATACGAGAAGGCCGCTGCCCTCATAAAAGCCATCGGCCCTGGATGAAGCACCCAGGGCCGACGCGATAGATTTTGCCACACTCGGTTTTTCTGCGATAATCAGTTTACTCATTCTTTTCCTCCGTTTCCTCGTCCTCGGTCAGATATTCTTCTTCATCCTCCAGGTCGAAATCATCCAGATCAGCGGTAACTTTCTTGCCCTGCTTCGGTTTTAGAACCAGGAAATAGACCGCTGCGCCGCCTCCGGCTGCAAGGATCAGCAGCACCGCCAGGATCGCCCCGGTATTGCTTTTCTTTTTGGGTTCCGGATTCTCCAGTTCGGTGGGCTCCGCAGCTTTCTGTTCTGTGCCAACACATTCACTGAGGTTTTTTACGCAGACCTGGCAATCGGTGTTGACCGCTCCGGCCTGGCACTTTTCCGTACAGGTGCAGACAATAGGTGTTTCTGCCTTTTCTCCATCCTCCGTGAGTGCCATGAGGTCGGCTTCATCCACCTGGTTCAGAAAATGCACGGTTTCCTCGCCCTCGTCGTCACGGTCGATAATGAGATAGAACACATTGCCGTTCTTCGTTTCTACTGTAATAAACTGCTTGCCACTGGTGGCAGGGCTGCCGATATCGTCAATCAGCGACAGGTTCCCATCAGGCGTCAAGGCGGCACCGCCATTCAAACCACCGCCCAGCATCCCCAGCAGATTTTCCAGAGTTTCCGCATCCAGAGAGAAAGAACCTTCCCCGGAACCAGCCTCGCCGTCACTTACCGTCATGTAGCCGGAATAGACATAGCCGACTTTCTCCGGCAGGATGACCTTCAGCCAGTCGCCATCCGTTCCGATCACCTTCACGGTCGTTCCGTTGGGAAGCTGGGTGAAGGCGGTATAATCCATTCCAGCGCCCGTGCGGACATTCAGATTGCCGCCGCCCGTGGTGACGGTGCCGGTCTGCTCAGAGTCATTTTCGCCGGAACTGAACTGGATACCATCCTCGGTGACGGATACCGTGACCTGGCTGCCTTCCAGAGCGGAAAGCAGATCAGAAACATCCCCAGCCGTTTCCTGTTCAGCCACGGATTCCGTGCTTTCCTCGCCGCCGCTGGCAAAGGCGGTGACAGAAAAAGCGGCAGTGCTGAGCACCACCGTCAAAAGAGCCGATACCATTTTTGTCATAAAGTTATGCTTCATCCTCATATCCCTCCGTTTCCTCATTCTCGGTGTCTCCCTCCTGCAGCGTACCTTCCGGCAGGGAGATCATGCCGCTGGCATAGGCTTTCAGGAAAGCGGTCAGCTCCTTGTTGTCCATCTTCACGGCTTTCACCATGCGGACAATTTCCAGATTTTCTTCCTCCGCAAGCTGAGCCTCCAGCGCACGAAGGCGTTTCTGCTGCTCTGCAATCTTTTCTTTGGTTTTCGCAATGTCATTGCGGATCTTCTGTGTCGTTGCCATAAATCAAATTACCTCCATATCGTTTTTTAGTTGTAGGGTGGTCGCCCGAAAGCGTAAAAGTGGGATTGCCAGTAGCTTGTGCTGATATCTGCATACTGGATGGGGTCGCCGCAGTGCAGCATTTTTCCACCGCCCACATAGATACCCACATGGGAAACACCCGGCGTATCGTAAGTGCCGACGAAAAAGATCAGGTCGCCGGGTCTTGCGTTGGCAGAGGATACCGGGGTGGAAATATTGTAGAGTCCTTGGGCTCCCAGTCTGCCCGTATTGCAGACGCCGCTTTGCGTCAGCGCCCAGGATACGAAGCCGGAGCAATCAAAAGAAGTGTTCGGATTGCTGCCGCCCCAGACATAAGGATAGCCGATGTACTTCTCCGCCTCGGTAATGAGCGCCGCAAAGGTTTCATCTTCCAGTGCGGAAGGCGGGATATCATAGGTGGTGGGCGGTTTGGTGTACTTATCTACATAGCCGGAGCCAGGAAACAAATCTTCCCGGTTCCCCAGCGTCGCCATATAGACCGCGTACAAAGAAAGTGTTTCCTCGTCCATGATGTAGATCGGCACATGGGAAAGGTCGAAGTTTTCCAGCTTCACCTTGCAGATATAGTAGTTATACGGTACTTCCACGTCATAGTCGTTTCCTTCGCGGTCCGTCCGTGTCTCCGTCCGATAGCGTACCTCCACCTCCACGGTCTGCGTCAGGATGTACTGCTTTTCAAAGAGCATTTGTAGCTCCGCCGGAACCTCGTCGATGGTGAACACCCCTTCATGGAACGCCGTGAGAATGGAGATCAGCACATAAGGGTCATGCTCGATCTCGTCCAGATCAAAACGGTATTCGTCATATCCGGGGTGCAGAGCCTCATAGTGGTCCAGTTCATATTGAAGTTCCTGTTCCAGTTCGCAGTAGGCCGCCTCTGCAGTCAGCATATCCGTGTCCTCGGAGAGATAAGAGGAAGTAAATACACCGCCCACACCGGAGCCTGCCATCATGGAACAGGAAGATACCCCGCCAAACAGCAGGGCAATACAGGCAGCAATGCCGATCACCAACAGCACCGCCCGGCTATGGTGCTTGATGTAGAGGAAAGTTTCCTTGAAGGCGTCCTTTGCTTTCTGCGCCGCACTTTTCGCCGTAGCCGCTGTGTTCTTTGCGGTTTTCTCCGCCTGCCGCAGCTCCTTTGCATAGTTCCGTTTGATCCGCTGTTTCTGCAGAAAGCGGGATACCGGGTTAGAAGCTGCCAATGCAGGATCATCATGCAGTGCCTTTTGGTAAAGGTAGTCGGCGTTTGCCTTAAAAAAGGCCTGTTCCGCCTTCGCTGCGTCACGCCAGGGCTTTGTGCGGTGATGGTGAACGGCGGCACGGACTTTGCCTTTTCCGTAGGCAAACCCACGCTCCGTCAGCACCTCGCCCTTGTGTCCGGCCTCCACACCCACATTTTCCTGCTCTACTTCATGCACTTTCGCATGGGCGGCGTGGGCGATCTCATGGATCGGTCGGGAAAGCGGATTGTACCGCAATCGTCCGTTGGGGCGTTTCTCCACTTCTTCAAAGTGAAGCTGCGTCTTGCCTTTTCCGGCTGCTTCGTCAAAAACACGCTCGGTACGGAGAACTTTCTTTGTGGGGATAGCGGCCTTTGCCGCGTCCAGTCTGTCCGCCGCACGGTCGGAACGGTCGATGTACTTTCCAAGTGCGGGATCGGCACGTTCTTCCTCGGTAAATTGCAGACGGGAGGACGGGCGCTGCCTTGCGGCAGAACCATTCCGCACCGCCTGGGTGTCAGCCTTTTCCGCATTTCGTGCGCTTTTCTTCTCATGGTGTTCCGCCGCACGCAGGGCAAGGTCAGCCGCAGCGCCAGCGGATTCTTCCGAAGAAGCGGACAGTTCCGTTTCCGGCTCCCGGCTGCTGATATGTTCCACCTTTCCCGTGGCAAGGTTTTCCGATACCGCACCGTCACGGGTCATTTTCTGCGTGATCTTATCGGTTGCTTTCAGTTCCCTCATAGGCAGTCACCTTCCTTTCCATAGGGGCAGAAGTCGCCGCAGGTGCCATTCTCGATCATGGCGATATAGCGGAAAATGGGATAGGCCTGGGGCGGGCAGACCGCATTTCCCAAAGTTTTCAGCCGCAGTGCCCGGTCATCCATGCGCTCAGTCATGCGGGGGATTCCTTCAGGTTCGGCGGCCCAGAGGATACGTCCGTCCATCCTTTCGGGAAGCCCATGAGCCATTCCACCCAATCCGGGTTCAGTGCTGCCGTTTCGGACACCGGCTGTTCCTGGGAGATGATCTGCGCCGACAGGTTCCCGTCCTTCTTCGCTGGATTGAAGGCCGATGGCTTCAAGGTCGAGCGGAAACCGTCCGACGCCACCGGGGTCAGATAGAATACCGCCGCCGACAGGCTGAGACTCCAGATCGCCCCGTTTCGGTTCCTCTTGCGGAATATCCCATTGTCCGACAGGAACACATCCAGGCTTGCCGCATCCCTGGCGGTGTTGTTGTCGGAGGCAAGGGGTGTGGGAAACATCAGCCGCGACGATAAAAGTTCGCTGGCGCTCATGCCATGCGCCAACACCGCAAGCCGGAAATACGAATGGGAGAACAGCGTATCCCGCTTTTGCCAGGTCAAAGATCGTTTTGTCGAGCCCCATATTGATGAAGCCAGCAACATTTTCCCCAAGCACCCAACGGGGCCGCAGCTCGGTAATAATGCGGCACATTTCCGGCCACAGGTAGCGTTCATCCGCAAAGCCCTTCCGTTTTCCGGCGGTGGAGAAGGGATGGCAGGGAAAGCCGCCTGAGATAACGGTAACTGTTTCAAGTCCTGTTTTTTCAAAAAACGCCTCCTTCGTAAAAGTAGTAATATCCCGGAACCTGGGAACATCCGGCCATCGTGCGGAGAGGACGGAGTGCGGAAAATCCGCCCACTCACACTGGCAGACGGTTTCAAACCCGGCAGCCTCCGCCGCCAGGTCCAGACCGCCAATGCCGGAAAACAGGCTCACATGGGTCAGTTGAGTTGTTATTTTGTATTCACCTCCTGATTTTAGGGTATAAGAAAAGCGCCGCTTTATAGCGACGCCTGTTGATCGATATTAAACAATCAGTTCTTTATCCAAGTACTTAGTGTCAATAATTCGATTCCATTGCTCCTCAAAATATGGATTCAGTTTTTTTTGAATAGATACAGCTTCTTCAAATGACATTCGCATAGTCAGCATCATCATTCGTAATCCGTGAAGCTGCGTTTCAAACCACTCGTATGTGGCGTTTTCTGCCAGCTCCCGAATTGTAGACCTTGAAACAAGGTAGTTATTAGGTGTGCCGCTTGCAAATGCGCGAACCACATACAAGTAATTATTTTCAGAGGCATACATTCGTGAAAATGTATCTCCACCAATTTTATTCCATTGGGGAACATCCCCCACGGCTTGCCTATATGACTCGATTAGTTGTCCCTCTGCCTGTCTAATATGTTCAAGTCCTTCTTCACCTGCATAATTAGAAATGGGTATCCCTTTGGGAACTTCTAAAAATTTTCGATAAAGCGCTTCATTTCTGTGGACGATTGGCTGGGACATAGGTGATTGAACCAATATAGAATAGCCTAATCTTTCATGGCTCAAAAAGTAATTTTCAATTTGTCGTACTTTACAAGCATTTTCTGCAATAGGCAATAGTCCATTATGTTGCTTAAACCTAACGCACAAATCTGATGCCAAACCAATATACAAAACGTCCTTAGTGTAATAGTCCCAAAATGAATATATGCCCGCAGAAGCCCATCCAAGAGAATCCATGGGAGAACAAATTTCATCAATGTTGTTTGACATGAGTTCTTTTTCATCAGACTTATAGGAATCCATTATAATTGTTCCAAACATTCCTACACACCCCCTACATATTTATAGTATACCACCTCAGCCTTCCGAAATATAGTGGCAGTCTACTAATTATTTTTACTGTGATAAGAAAATTCGCAAGTGCTTTCCAGCTCCGCAAGAACCGCCTCCATATCCGCCGTGACCGCCTTGCTGCTGGCAATCAGCCGGTTCATCACATCAAAGAAGGTTTCACCTTCCTGTTTTTCTTCCATATGCAAATAATGGGGATCATTCATGTTCGTGTTCTCCTTTCCCGGTTTCACCAAGTTTTGTCGTCATAATGCTGTAAAGTTCATTGTCCTTCGGGAAGTCATCCACAAAAGGCAGGATCACATTGCCGAAGAAGATCAGCCCCTCGCCGGGGCCTGCGTTGCTGATATGTGCCGCCTGCTGATTGGAGATGTTCAGACGCTCGCAGAGGATTTTCCTGTCTCCGCTGGTCTGGTTCAGAAGGTACACAAAATCGCTGTTTTCAAAAATGTTCTCGATCTCCGGGGAGGAAAGCAGGTCCTTGATGTTCTGCGTGATTCCCGTGGGGATACCGCCCCATTTGCGAAAGCGTTTCCAAATCTCTACGCTCCAGGAAGCAACCTCGCCGCGCAGCAGAAGGTGGAACTCGTCCACGAAATACCAGGTGGATTTACCCTGATCCCGGTTTTGAGAAACACGGTTCCACACCTGGTCCTGGATCACCAGCATACCCAGGCTTTTGAGCTGCTTTCCCAGCTCCTTGATATCGAAGCAGACAATGCGGTTGTTGATATCCACATTGGTGCGGAAAAACATTCAGGCTGCCATGCACATACAGTTCCAGTGCCGCCGCTCCGAAACATATAAGCTGCCGTTTGGTAAGCCCAAACAGCACTTTGAATTTTACTTTCGTCAAATCCTTTGGAATGGTTACATACGCCAATTTATCACCTCCAAAAGAAAAGAGGATGCCGTAGCACCCTCAAATAGCATCATGCAACTGTTATTCTGTATCCATGAAATTCATTCCAAGTATCAATTAGAGTTTGCCGATTTTCTTGTGCCCACTCCAACAGTTGCTTTTCTACCTTTCTCGGAATGTTTGACTCTATTGCAGTGAAATCGCTAATTCTATAGCTCCCGCTGCCTTGTCCTCTGATCGTGATATGAAAATGAGCCTCGTTGTGATGTGACTCTTTTTCTCTCACCTCAAACTTAATGGTGTTATTGATTTTTCCGACCGTAACAAGGTCTGTTTCAACAGGAGGTATCTTGCGAACTGTGACCTTGTAGGGCTTTTTAGTGCTGTCGCCCAATTCATCACTTAAATCAGTTATAGCAGATTTAAGCCTTAATAAGGTCATTTGCTCTTGGCTTATTTTCACCTTAACAATCCTTTTTCTCAAAAAATCACCTCCCATCATATTGTAGCACGAATATATGGATATTTCACTATTTAATGCGCTCCGAACAGGCTCTTAGAGAGGCTGCCGGCCTTGAACAGGGCGAAGCACAGCAGGACCGTGTAGCCCATGCAGGCCCATATCGCGCCTGAGATATTTCCGTCCGTGGCGATACTCTGTACCAAAACAGAGTAGATTCCCGCGCACACCATGATTAGAAATGCCTGGAACGCCAATGCAAACAGGGATTTCAAGTAGTTCTGTCCTGTATGGCTCCAATCCCGGTTTGTCATAGTGGCAAGCGGAATCGGTCCAACGGAAGTTGTCAAATACACCTCGGCCGTAGATGACAAGCATGATACAGATGGAAAGGGCGTTCATGGTAAGTCCCACAAAAAGGGACTGGAACCACAGCCAGAACAGTTCTCCCGTGCCCAGGGCTTCAAGCTGCGCCTCCATATCCGTGATGACGCTACTGATATCAATGGAGGTATTCCCGATGATGACGCCTGCGCTGCTGTTCACAACGCTTTGCCCGACATCGAAGATACCCATGACGATATTCCATGTGTTCGTCACAATGAGAACGGCACAGAAGGTCTTGAAAATCCACTTGAAGAACATCCAGGTGTCCACATCGCGCAGATTATTTTTCTCTGTCACAAGCTGGATCAGCTCATAACACATTACGAATGTCAGGATAACCCCGGCGATTGGAACGATCACCGTTTCAGAGAGGTTTCGGATCATAGAAAAGACGCCGCTGTTCCACGCCAGCGGCGTCTGGCCCACTTCATTTGGTATTGACCGTATCGAACATGCCCGACAGGTTTCCCGTGATCCCCTCGATGAGCAGTCCTCGGAGCCATTCATCGAGTTTGTCGAGTATGCCGCCCATAAGCGATCACCGCCGGACGATCAACCGAACAGGCCGGAGAGCAGAGGTACAAGGGTGATGCCGATGAGGGCGACACCGCCG
>ENA-OPLM01000514-OPLM01000514.1-human-gut-metagenome-genome-assembly--contig:-NODE-514-length-8204-cov-1.957909_pt1 | contig 8204 bp, 9 predicted proteins | sample MGYA00241444_ERZ501720 | MGnify/ENA primary metagenome ERZ501720 (study PRJEB25962, sample SAMEA2042194) | human gut metagenome | biome: human gut; feature: human-associated habitat; material: faeces...
CGCAATTCATGATTCCGTGCTTGAGAAGCTGTCCGAGGAGCAGAAGGCTGTTCTGCATAAAATTCTTGAAGATATGTCCGGTTTGAATGAAACAGCTGAGAAACATATAGAAAAACGAAATACATTAAGAAAAGAGCTGGAAGCTTTGCAGGATAAGGAAACAAAGCTTATTCAAAAGCAGGCTCCGCTGGAAGCAGATTTGTCAACGAAGAAAAAATCTCTTGAAGATGCAAGGGGTAAATTGGCTGAACTTGAGGCATTCAAAGCGAATTTCTCTGAAACAAAAGCTTCAAAAGATCTTTTGATAGAACAATTAGGTAAAGAACTTGACGATTTCAAAATTATCCTTAAGAACACATTGTATGAATATGATAAGACTAAAAATGAAATCACAGACATGGACTACGACCTTCAAGCTGCACGTAAGAAAATATATCAGCTTGAAGCAGTTAAGCAAGCGAACGAAGATGCTAACCTCGGACGTGCGGTTGATACAGTTATAGGAGCGAACATCAGCGGTGTTCACGCACCTCTTATGAAACTGGGTCAGGTTGACGAAGAATATTCTACTGCAATGGAAATCGCAGTTGGCGGAAGAATGGCTCACATTGTTGTTGATGATGAGCATGTTGCTTCAACCTGTATTGAACTCTTGAAATCTTCAAACGCCGGAAGAGCAACATTTGTTCCGCTTAACAAAATTGTTAAATGTCCAAGAAGCCTTAATCTTCCGAAAGATAAGGGTGTAATTGACTTCGCGATTAACCTGATTGACTTTGACGATGAGTATTTGAACGCTTTCTATTATGCAGTCGGCGAAACTCTTGTTGTTGAGGATAGAAGTGTTGCAAACAAATTAATCGGAAAGTATAGAATGGTTACGCTCTCCGGCGACCTGTTTGAAAAATCAGGTTCAATTACGGGCGGTGCTGTTCGTAAAACGGGCTTGAAGTTTGCGCAAAACTCTGACAGTGAAATTGATACGCTCAAATCAAGGCTTAAGGATATGGAATCAAAATATGCAGCTTTGATTTCCAAGCGTTCTTCTCTTGAAGGAAAAATGGAAGATGTCAGAGGTAAATATTCTTCTTCTACGACTGAATTTAACAAGGCGAAACTTGAACTTGCTAACCTAGAAACAAGTTTTGCAAACACACAGCAAAACATTGATGAAAAACAGGAGTTCATTAAAGTTACTGAGCCGGAAATTACGTCAATAGAAAAAACGCTGGATAAGATTGAAGAAGAACATATTGATATTTCTGAAAAAATGACAGATGTTCAGACTTCAATCACAGAAGTAGAAAAGCTTATGAACGATGCTGACCTTAAGGATTTGAAAGAGAAAACAGCCGGAGTCGAAGCTGAGATTAAGCGCTATGAAAAGAATATGGCGGATGCGAATAACGAAATCGAAGGTCTGCACCAGAGAATTGATTTTATTAATACAACAATCAAAACACACAATGATACGATAGAGCGTTCTCTGGGCGTTAATAAAGATTTGGAGCTTGATAAAGCTAAATTTGCAGAAGAAATTAAAGGTTTGAATGAACAGCTTGAAGTCTTGGAAATTCAGATTAAGGAGATTACAGACAAGCTGGGTGAACTCTTAAAACAGAGGGATGATATTAACAAAGACCTTGTTGATATTGAAACTCAGAGAAACCTTAAGGCTTCTGATATTGAGAAAATTGCCGAGCAGATAGAATCTTTCAAGGCCAGAAGACGCGAGTTAGAGCCTCAGCTTGAAGAAACAAGAAGTGTTCTTACTGAGGCGGGGGTAAATATTAATGAACTTACGCCTGTTGAGATGTCGATTGAAGAAATTACTTCTCGTATTCAGCGTTTGCAGAAGAGAATGGACGATTTGGGCGCTGTTAATATGAAGGCGCTTGAAGATTTTGAAAATGTATCTGCACGTCAGCAAGAACTCCATAGCCAGATTGAAACTTTGAGTCATGAAAGAGAACAAATCTTAGAAAGAATGCGCGGGTATGAGGATTTGAAGAAAGAAACTTTCCTCAAAACTTATAATGTGATTAATGAAAACTTTAAAGATATATTCCACAGGCTTTCTGATGGTGAAGGAACGTTAATTCTGGAAAATGAGGAGAAACCTTTTGAAGGCGGGCTTGATATTGAGGCGCAGCCTAGAGATAAAAAGAAGCAGCGTCTTGCGGGTATGTCGGGCGGAGAAAAGGCTTTAACAGCGCTTTCTTTCGTATTTGCTATTCAAAAGTATATGCCGGCTCCTTTCTATGCGTTTGACGAAGTTGATGCAAGTTTGGATGGTATAAATGTAGAAAAATTAGCGCATATCGTTCAGTCGCAGGCTGAAACGACTCAGTTTATTGTTGTAAGCCACAGAAAACCAATGATTGAATCTGCAAACAGGACAATCGGGGTTACGCAGAAGGAAAAAGGAATTTCAAAGGTTACAGGGGTTAAGCTGAGGGATTAAACTCCTGAATTTGAAGGAGTACTCAAGGGAAGAAACAAATTAAAATACAAATATGGCAGTAAATAATATAGACAGCACGAATATTTTACATCAGCAGGAGAAAAGCTTTGTTCAGGAAGCAGAAGTCGATGGTATAGAAATCCTTGTTAATATGGCAAAACAAGGAAAAATCGACCCGTGGAATGTTGATATTGTTGAGGTTACGGATAAATATCTTATGCACCTTTTCCAATCAAAAGCGCAGAATTTGCGGCTAACCGGCAGAACTTTATTATTTGCAGCTATTCTTTTAAAGCTTAAGTCAAATGTTCTGGAGGGGATTGATGTTCTTGATTTTGAACCTCAGCATCAGGACGAATTTAATTATGATGACGAAATGCCTCTTGACTATGAGGAAGAGTATATTCCGACAAATAATGTGATTTCTATTGACGAAGTTTTGCAGAGAAGAACAAGCGTAAGGCTTAATCATAACCGCGTTGTTACACTGCGTGACTTAATCCGTCAATTGGAATTTTATGAAATGCTTGATAAAAAGCAGTCTTTGAAAAACGCTCACGAGCGTGCAAAAAGACGTGTTCAAAATTATGCAAGACTTTCACCTGATGATATTATTAACCTTGCGCATGATGAGTATATCGAAAACGGGGTTCAGCGGCTGAAAGCTAATCTTTCTGAAATTTTGAGCAGGCAGGATAAGATTGAATTAAATGAACTTACGCTTCTGGGGATGGATAAGATTAGCGCTTATATTTCACTTCTGTTTCTTACAGTTGAAAGTGATTATGATTTGGAGCAGGATGAGTTTTACGGTGATTTATACGTAATTAAGCGTGAGGAAAATCCAGCAGAAGAATTGGATAGAAGTATAAATAATGTACAAAATATTTTAGCGGAGGAAACGAATGGAACAGTTGAAATCCAGAATTGAAGCCGTTTTATTTGTAACCGCAAAAGTGCTTCAAATTAAGGATATTGCAGAAATTCTGGAAGAAGAGCCGGAAAAAGTAGAGGAGGCGCTTCTGGAATTAATTATGGATTACGCTTCCAGAGAAGGGGCGTTAGAAATTGATGACGAGAACGGGTATATTTTACAGGTTAAAGAAGAACATCTTGATATTGTTGAGAAACTTTGTCCTGTTGAGTTAAAACCTCCTGTCTTGAAAACATTGACAGTGATTGCGCTGAAAGAACCTATAAGACAGTCGCTGCTTAAAGATTTGCGCGGGTCTAATGCGTATGAACATGTGCAGGAACTTTTGGAAAAGGGGCTTATTTCCAGACATAAGGATAAGAACGGACGCTCTTTTAATATAAAAACAACTCCTAAGTTTGCCGAGTATTTTAAGCTCAAAGGCGATGTCAGAGCGCTGGTTAAGACTCTTAACATAGACAAAGGGGTAAAAGACGATGAGGGGTAGAGTTGTTCTCTATTCTCTGCTTGCGGCAGGGCTTGCTGCAGCATTTTATTTTAATAGTAATGCTGATGCTATCTATGCGCAGTTGGGAAACCGTTATTATAAGCAGAACAATATAAAAAAAGCTCAGGAGTTTTACGAAAAATCTTTTGCCCTTGGCAACAAAGACACCGGCGTAAGAGAAATTTATGTAAATTCTATAATTAATTCTCCTCTGGATATTGACGCACAGGAAAAACTTGTCAGGCTTGCAGAGGACAATATTCAAGACGCTGCCTCAATAAAGGCTAAATATTTTTTATATGATTTAAAGCGCGAAATACACAGACAATATCCGTTAAACTATATTAAGCAGGCTCCTTTTAACCAGCAGATTGTCAGATGGAATAAATTTCCTATAACTTACGGATTTAAAAACAGTGCGGGTGTGCCAAGGGAGTTTGTTAACGAAATAAGCAGTGCTTTTTCTGAATGGGAACGGGAAGGCAATGTGATGTTTAGTGAAACAGAGGAAAATCCTAATATTGTCATAAACTTTGTTAAGAACAACAAAAATGAAAGTATGGAATACGGAAAAAAGTATGTGGTAGCTTATACAGAGCCTAAAATTTCCGGTGATATTCTAGAAGGTATGAGTATTAATTTTTATATTCAGGATCCTGAAGGCAAAAATTTTACACGAAACCAAATTTACAATACAGCATTGCATGAAATCTTTCATGCGCTCGGTTTTATGGGCCACAGCTTTGACCCTGATAATATAATGTATCTAGCAAAAGACAATAATGCTATCGCAAATGATACGCGTGAATCGCTGACAGAAGCAGATACAAGCACGCTGCAGCTTCTTTACAAAATAAAACCGGATGTGACAAATTCTGCTGAGCTTAAAAGCGAATATGTTCCATATCTTGTGCTCGGCGATGACGAAGAGCTAAATTCTTCAAAAGCAAGAGAAGCAAAAAATTATATTTACCACGCTCCGACACTTCCGAGCGGGTATATAGATCTTGCAGAAAGCCTTGTTGCAGAGAAACGTTATCCGGAAGCCATAAGAAATTTGGAAAAAGCTCTTAATCTTGCTGATACAGACGATATGAGGTACATAATTTATTATAACCTTGCAGTTTCTTATTCTTATATAAGCCATACGGAAATGGCGGTAGATTATTTAAGTAAAGCGATGGAAATACAAGACAATGAAGAACTTCATCTATTAAAAGCGGAGATTTTGAAAAATACTGATAAAGAAACGGCCAAAAAAGAGTATGCATATTTGATAAAGATTTCTCCTGATAATCCGGATTATACGACAAAGCTGGCGAATATGTATATCAAAGAATATGATTATTTGAAAGCCCGAAAGATTTTGAAAGATTTTCTGAAACGCAATCCACAGTATAAAAAAGATGCACGATTTTCTCCATACGGGATATTGCTCTTCTAGATATTTTATGATACTTTTCAGATATGAAAGTAAATTCTGTAAACCGAAATTCAATTATCACGCCTAAATCAACAGGTTATGCAGCGACTACAGCGCTTGGACTTGCAGTATGGAGCGGTGTGAGTAAAAATAAGACTTTCAGAAAGCAGCATAAACCGCTTGCTTATATAACAGCAGTATTAACGGCGATACATATAGGTTTGATAGAATATTACCATCATAAATACAAAAAAATGTAACAAATTACACTTATTCAACTGTCGGATTGTTACATTTTTTTATTCTTTATTATACAATAATTTTAGGGTTAAAAACACTAGAGGTAGAAATGTTCAACGAAATTAAAACTCACGAAATCACTGTCGATATTGTAATTTTAACAATAAAAGACGATGCACTTCAAGTTTTGCTGGTAAAACGTAACAACGAACCTTTCAAAGATAAATGGGCAATACCGGGCGGTTATGTAAGAATGTCCGAAAACTTAGACGAAGCAGCAATGCGTGTCCTTAAAGAAAAAACCAATGTCGATAATATTTATCTTGAACAGCTTTACACATTCGGTGACCCTTTAAGACATCCGGTTTCCAGAGTAATAACCTGTGCTTATTTCGCATTAATAAGAGCCGAAGATTTTAATGTAGTTACAACAGCAGAGCTCTCATGGCATAAGGTTTCAGATTTACCGCCTCTGGCTTTCGACCACAAAGAAATTATACAATATTCTCTTAAACGTACAAGAGAACGTTTGGAAATGTGTCCGGTAGCATATCAGCTATTGAATGAAAAATTTACGCTTACTGAAATGCAAAAAGCTTATGAAATGATTATGGAAAAGAAACTTGATAAGCGGAATTTTAGAAAAAAAGTAATTACAACAGACGGATTAAGAGAGCTGAACGAGTTCTCTAAATCATCGTCCAAGCGTCCTGCAAGATTATATACATTTGATAATATTAAATTAAATTCAAAAAGGGCGCACTTTATTAAAAAGGAGACTAAATGTTAACAATTGTTGGAGCAATAGAAGTTATTTCAGCATTACTATTAATAGTATTGATACTTATGCATTCACCAAAAGGCGACGGCATTGCAGGGATAGGAAATGCTGCTCAGATGTTTACTTCTCAAAAGAGTGCAGAAAAAGGGCTCAATAAATTAACCGGAATTGTTGCCGGAATATTTGTTCTTTGTGTATTTCTTTTAGGATTTGGCATTATTAAGTAAATGGATGAAATTTTCGCCAGAAATGTTTTATATTGGGGAGATGAAGCACAAAAAATTATAGCTTCATCTCATATTGCTGTGTTTGGCCTTGGTGGAGTCGGAGGATTTTGTGCAGAAGCTCTTGCCAGAAGCGGAGTTGGCGAACTTACTCTGGTAGATTTTGACAAAGTTTCTAAAAGTAATATCAACCGGCAGATTATTGCTCTCAATTATACCGTTGGAATGTATAAGACCGAATTGTTTGAAATAAGGCTTAGAGATATAAATCCGGATATTAAGCTGCATTTAATTAATGATTTTTATCTGGAAGATTTTGATTTTAGCGGGATAAACTATACAGCTGATGCAATTGATACAATGCGTTCAAAGGTTAACCTTCTTGTGAAATGTTTGGAAAATAATGTAAGAGTGATATCTTCTATGGGGGCCGGAAACAGAATCAATCCTGAAAAACTCTACATATCCGATATTTCTGAAATTCACGATAAGAAAGCTCCTTTTGTATCTAATATTATTTATCAGTTAAAGAAAAAGGGGATAACATCCGGTATAACTGTTGTAACAAGTGACGAAAAACCATTTGTTCAGGAAAAGATTTCTGAAATAGAAAATATTAGAACTCAGAGCGGCGAGGTGGTACAATTTAATAAGATAATTCCTTCGTCTACGCCTTTTGTTGCGTCTTGTGCAGGAATTTTTATGGCCTCAAAGATTATTAATGATTTAATCGGGAGATAGAAATATGTATACAATAAAAGAAGTAGCTGATAAAATGGAGATTTCAGAGCATACGCTTAGATTTTGGGCAAAAAGCGGATTTTTCCCTTTCATAAAACGAAATGAGAATAATATAAGGCTTTTTTCAGAGGATGATTTGAACTGGGTTAAAATAGTCAAGTGCCTTCGTTCGATAGGTACAGAAACAAAGCTTGTAAAAAGATATATTGATTTATGTATAATCGGGGATTCTACAATTCCCGAGCGCTATGAAATTATAAAAACAACAAAAGAAAAGGCTTTGCAGCAGATGGAAGAACTGAAAGTCCAGCTTGATTTACTCAATTATAAAGAAGCTCATTATAAAAATTTGATTAAAAATAATCTGGGTGACAGCTGGAATCCTATGAACATGACAAAGTCGGATGAAGTTGCTGTTTAGTTAAAAATCCTGCAATCACATGATTGACATACTATGCGTAAGATTTTACCATATTTCTATATAACTTGTGGGAATTGGAGATTGGCATGAATTTTAAACTTACGCGTAAACAATTAGCTGTAATAATTTTGCTTATTATAATTGTTCCGATTATTTACAATAAAACATCAGGTTTTATTATCGGTGTGCTTCAAAAACAGGCAATGAGAATGCCTAAGGAGGTTGTTGTTGACAACCCTCATATGGAGCAGGTTAATGTATCTGCAGAGTCAACCGGCAGAGTTGAAGCTCAATATTCAATTGATGTAATTGCAAGAGTTTCAGGTTTCTTGTTGAAAAAGTATTTTAAAGAAGGTGATTTTGTTAAAAAAGGTCAGCTTCTTTTTCAAATTGACCCTAGAGAGTATCAACTTTCTGTGAATAATTCCAGAGCTGCTGTTAATCAGTATCAGGCTCTTTATACCAATGCATAGCAGGAATGGCACAGGG
>ENA-OPLM01000527-OPLM01000527.1-human-gut-metagenome-genome-assembly--contig:-NODE-527-length-8120-cov-2.951147_pt1 | contig 8120 bp, 9 predicted proteins | sample MGYA00241444_ERZ501720 | MGnify/ENA primary metagenome ERZ501720 (study PRJEB25962, sample SAMEA2042194) | human gut metagenome | biome: human gut; feature: human-associated habitat; material: faeces...
TCGATGAAACTGGTGAAAATCATACTCCTCCTCATCAGTTGTTTGTCTGCAGAGATACTTATTTCACAGTGGATATCAACGATGGTTTGGTTTATCATCCTACTGGTTCTCCAGAAGGTTCTCAAGTTTAAATAAAATTAATTTCAATTATCATTTTGTTTATCATACCGAGGGTTACTAAAACATATTTTTATTCATCGGAAAAACATAACAAATTCCCATGTGAGTTTATTCAATCAAAAAATCCGAAAATAATTAAAGTTATATCATGTAAATTAATTTATAATAAATATCTTGTAGGTGATGTAAAAGTTCATGCTTCATTTATTGAAAGAGATCATTACGATGATTATTTTTGTATATTCGCTAATCAAAATAATAACTATGTTAAAAAATATGAATATACATCTTTAAAACAAGATTTTGATATTTGGTTTACAGATTTAGAAAATAATGAAATTGAACCAGATTCGTTTTTATTAGAATTACTTTTAATTTATTAAAAAAATTTTATTTTTATTTTTATTTTATATTATATGATAAGTATTCAACCAACAACAAAATTTGTTCAAGAAAGCCCAATTGTAAATACAGATAATTTTGTTTTAAAAAAGGATCTAGTAACTGAATTAGCTAAAAAAGCTGATAAAAGTGCTTTAGATACAAAAACAGATAGTAAAGATGTTGAAAGAATATCAACAAATTTAATTGCAGCTAATTTAACTGATTACTGTAAAAAAGATGAACTTAATAAAGGATTGGAAAATAAGTCAAACACAAATCATACTCATACTACTATCAATAATGATTTAACTATAAACTCTAAAAGATTAAATTTATATTCATCTAAGGCTGCTTATACTTATTTTACATTTGGTAAAAACGGAAAAGATAGGGAATCAGCAGTATTGGGTTTCGGTGATGATAATATGGGTAAATATGCCTTCATAAGAGTAAATGGAGGAAAACAATTAACAATATTTAATGATAAAGCAACTTTTCCTAGCGAATTTACGGTGACAACATTAAATGGTATTAATCCTTCAACAATATCTTTAAATACACATAATCATGATGATAAATATGCTTTAGTTGATCACACGCATACAACAAATGATGTCACTGATATAGATACTTTAGCAAAAGCTGATCATAATCATGATGAAACATATTCTAAGTTAGAACATACACATACGGTAAGTGATATTACTGATGTAAGTACATTAGCAAAGGCTGATCATAATCATAGTTATAATGATATTCAAAATAATTATTTTAAAATAAAAACAGAAACGAAACAAGAACTTGTAGACGACATATATTATATTGTCTACGATGCCTCTGAATTACTGAATAAGGAACAAAATGGAGCACATATAAGTGAATGGGTTAAGTTAAAAATAAAATTTTTAGATAACATTGAGATGATAGTTGATAAAAACGGATTAACTATAAAAGTTGGAAAGAAAGAATTCATTTTTTCTGAGTCAGGTTTTTTCGACGGAACAGAAAAAGCTTAATAAATGTTCATTTCATTTTTATAAATGAATTTTCCACGTCCATGCACTCCTATTAAGTATGATGGTACAAAGGAGTTATTGATGATGAATATTCAAACAATTATTATTCCAGCAGAATTTGATCTTGATGATTTAGATTTAGATGATGAAATAGGACTCCAACCTAATAAAAAACCAATATCAACAATTGACAAAAATATAAAAAGAAAAAATGAACACCTACCATATAAAAAGCCTACACCAATAACCGCTAAATATAAGTTCATTGAAAAATTAACAAAAACTACTAAATAAACTTCACTTTTAATGTATATGTTTTCTTATTGGTACGCGATCGGTTTTATGGTAATAGTATTTCTAGTAGGTGGGGGACTTACACTTAGTGGTGTCACTGAAAGGGAGATGCGAGAAGAAAATCAAAATGTTCCTTCACAAGAATCGATTATGTCGATTGATAATCAAAATGAACCATACACAAGATCTAAATAAACATTTCATATTTATTTTTTATTATGACACAAAAGATAGAATGGCTTTATCCATCGAATGGAAATCCACCTGATATTCCTAAAAAATATAAAGAAAAAGATAAAATTTCAACTATAGGTGTGGTGTTATTTCAAAGTAAGACACCATTATTTAACGACATTCTTGATAATATCGAATTATTTTATAAAGACTTTTATGTTATTAGTGATTCTGAAACAGCTTTAAATGTAATTAAAAATAATTTATTATTTGACATTAATCATTTTGAAGAAATACGGCAAAGTTTAAGTGATTATTATTTAAAAACATATAATATAAAGCTTAATGGTGTTCCACAATGGGATGATAAATTAGAAAATTGGATACGTGATGTGTATGTCGGAGATGTTAAAATTACTATTACAAATTGTGAAAATCCTAATATTTATTTATATACAGATATTGAAGTTAAAAAATATTTTAATGTTTTTTTAGAATATAAGTTAAAACCAAAATATAATCGAGATGATTTTTACCAACAATTAAAAATACAATTTGATTCAGATAAAAGTTTTAATGAACTATATAACTATTTTTATGGTTATATTTTTAATGCGTATGCATTAGCAGCGATTATTAAGTCAGAAGAAACTGACAATATGAGAAGATTATTTAAACAATTTAATGAAGTTTTAACAAAAGATATATTTAAACAAAAGATTATTGAAGCAGTAAATTATAAACCAAAACTTGAATATTTAAAATCAAAATTTAATCATCCTAACTTTGATGAAATTTATATTGGTGATAAAACTATTGATGAATGGTATATTAAACATGCAGTTGAATTTGTTTATAGAGATATGCTTAATTCTGCACAATTTATAGGTAGAAGAAATTATATTAATTATGTAAATAAATCAAAACCCATTGATATGATTATAGAACCATCAGATGAAGATGAAAAAATTCAACCAGTTCAAATTAAAGAAATAGCAACAGATTCATTTAATCTAAAATATAATAAGAAATATTATGGTTTACATCATGTAGCATTTCCAGGTACATATCAAATGGATTTATTCTTTTCAGCAAAAAATAAGAATTGTTATTTACTTGCTATTGAAGTTAATACAAGATATTTATATGTAGCAAGAACAAATATTGCACTTGTTTCATATGAAAATGGAAGAGAAATAAAAGAAATGCAACAAAAAACAGATTTAGCAATATATTTAGCAATGGAGAAATTATTTGAACAAGGTTGGAAACCAAGTATTATTAAATCAGATTCAGAACCTGCTTTTGATAGTAAATTTATTAAAGAAAAGGTATATAAAAAAAGATTTATAACACATCAAACAGTGTATAGAACAACAAAAGAAGATGGAAAAACATTACCAAATCATACAAGTCTTGCTATTGCTGATAGAGTAATTAAAACAATTAAGAAGACTTTTAAAAATAGAGGATATATTAATGGACAACTTCCTTATAAAGAAGTATATAAATTTGTTGAACATTATAATAATCGTAAACATCGAACTTTAAGTTCTATTTTAAAAAGACCAACAACACCAGCAGAAGTTCATAATGATTTTAAATTAGAAGTTGCAATTATTAAAAATCGTATCGAAGAAAATAAGAAAATTAAACAAAGAGATGGTTGGTTGATTCCTAAAAATACTACTGTTAAAGTTTATAAAGATATCGATATGAGTAAAAATAATAGAACTACAAGAATAGATAAATATATTGTTAATCGAAATATAGGTAATATTTATGAAATTATTAACAAAAGAACAGGTGAACCAGAATTTATTAGTAGAATAAAAATTTCAAGAGATTAATTTTTTATTAGAAAAAAACTTTCCCATGAAGTACTTTGCAGTACACTTCTGGACTGATTGTCTTGAAGCTTTCAGTTGGAATGAACATGTTTCCTGAGGCTGATTCCTTTGGTTCCTTTAGTATTAATCCTTGTAACCTTTGAGCTGGATTGATGTCAACGAACGCAGGGTTAAAGGTCACAATTGGTTGGTTTCCCTTGAACATTGTGAGGACAGAATTATGTGTTGATAATTCTTCCTTTCCTTCATTGTCATAGACTATTAGACCTATTGGTCTAATAGCGAGCTGATAAAACCTGGTCATGAAACATCTTCTAGGCTCAAATAAGATGACGACATCGCTACCGACACCGTCTTCCCTTTGTACCACGGCCCTAAAGTCAGCTGCTGAATAGAACATTGACTAAATGAAATAAAAAACTATACGGACAAACTCTTTATTCAATTTTGACATCTTGATTGTTTACGTCAACAATTAATTTTTCTTTGTCTCTCAATTTGGAGTAAACATCCCAAATTTCATCGAATGAATAGGGTAGTGGTATTTGTCTTAACATATAACGTAATTGTTCTTTTGAGAATCTTGAGAAAATAAATATAGTTGAGGTGTTAGATTTTATTTCCGTTGGTAAAGATTTCCAAAATTGAACTGCAATAAATACTGAACATTGTACGTGTGCTAATCTAGTAAATAATTGATTAAAGAAATTGGTATTTTTCTTAAATAATTTGTTATTTGCAGCATCTTCAAAAAATATTAAAGTATGCAATGTTACATTGGCGAAATTATCAATCTTTAAAAAATCAAACATCTTTTCAACCTGATCTTCTTGAATCCTATCTTCATAATGTTTTTCTTTTATATAATTATATAACATTTTCCATTTTAATAATTCTTGAATATAATTTTCAGCTTTATCTTCAGGTAAATATTTGATAGGAATTCTTATTAGTTGCTTTAATGATTCAAATGTTGGGTCGTTAGGTCCTCCTGTTTTGTTAATATAAACTAATAAATGTGTACGTGGACAAACATTTGATATCTTAATAATTTCTCTAATAATTGTATGTGTCTTTCCACTTCTTTGTCTACCTACTGCAATATTTAATGAATTATATTGAACATTTATTTGTGGATGAATTTCTTTAATTAATTCATCATCTAATTTTGGTTTATTACTTTGTAAACATTCATCAATCATATAATCTAATTCGTTTAAATCAATATCCATATTTAACATCTAAAAAAATGATTTTTTACTTAACAATACATTTTTATAAAATGGATCCGCTAGCGTGGGTAGCAATAAATTGGGATGCCGATGTACCAAAAGGAAAAGAGCTAAACATTTATGAGGAAGAACAAAAAGAGGATGCTCACTATGTTTACGAATACAACCTTATATATTCGATAGGACCATATAATCCTATTCGAACAATAAGTCCAGTTTACTATCCCTTCATAAATCTGTACACGACAGAAGAAGTGGTTAAAGAATTGAGAAAATTTAATAAATCTTAATTTTGATTTCATTTTTATTTAATGCAAGCAATCTTCGAGTGCTTAGGTGTAGAATTTAGTGATACTGGTTTTGCATCAATGAACATAAATCCAACTCACAGTATCGTTGCTTCAAAAAATGGTGGTGAACAAAATGTAATTACTTTAACTGTAACAGCTTATAGTAATACACATAAAATTGTTGGTAAAAGAATTTTTAAGTTTATTGATGATAAATATAAGATCTCACCAGTTAAAAGACTTGAACATATAACAATTGAAGATTTGGAGTCAGCTTATTTATTATCAAGAGAAGAAATTCTTAAAGAAATTTACAAAGATTTACAAGGCAGAATCAATGTTTTAACAGATAAAATAGATAAGTTGCAACAATTCTATAATAAAAATGAATAATATTAGAAAATGATTTTTTTATTTAAAGTAATCATCTTCATTACCTTCTTCATACTTGACTTTGATCTTTCTTGGGAAAGAACTAAGATTAGCAACTGCAAGATCTTTTGTCATCTTGAAGCAGGTTTGACCTTTTGCAAGATCAAATGTTAATTTTTTACCATTATACAAGTCATTGTATAATGTCATTAAGTCATTGTTATACTTATCTTTTGCAAGATTAAGTATTGACTTAACTGTGAGACCTTTACCTCTGAACATGTAATCATAGGTGTTATCACTTAAGAGAAGCTTATCAATGTACATCTTCTTCATCAGGAATAAGCTCTCTACAGCACACTGGACATCTTCACGACCATTGAATGAGGTAAAGTCACTATGGAATTGTCCAAGGTTAGTTCCTTTTAATGGACGGTGGTACTTCTCTTCAAAAGCTTTTTCAAGCTTTTCAAGATCTTCATGAACAATATGCATGCTATCTGTGTCTTGATAGTAGATCCTGCAGCCAATGTCATAAGCAAGACACATTACTTCATTCATGATACGCTTACTCATTGAAAGCACTTGGATACCGAGTAAGCTAAAGTTGAAATGGTTGTCGATTGGAACGATCTCTTTGATACCGTGGATGTCTGAGTCCATAAGATCTACTATCTCAACGATCTTATTGTAATTCTTCACGATGTACCTGTCAGTCTCCTGATCTCCCTTAATGTACTTGATGTCCTTCTCGACAGGTTTCTCAATGGTTTTACCGTAACAACTATTCATGATTAACTTGTATAGTTGTTGAAGAGGGTTCTTTTGTTTCTTGTAATCAACCCTCTTTTGGAAGATCTTCTTGATTTCGTCTTGTATCCTGTAGTCTCTTTTACCATCCCAATAGTAACCTTTAATGAACTCGAACTCAATTTGTTGGAAGTTGATGAGATCTTCAAGGAATATATTATCAACAACAACATTGATTGGTTCTGTGATCTCATCAGTATTAACATTGAGTCCATCAATCTTCTGAACTATTAATGGGAATGGGTAATGCTTGTGGACAGCTGTGATTTTGATTTCGACAACGTATGCGGATTGTTTGGAAAGGAAATCCATATTGAGTTGCCAGTCTTCAATCACCTTAGGAATGCCTTCTACTGTCCAGAGACGTGCCATTGCTGATGGATAAAGTGAAACAGCATCATAGTCGCAGAGATTCTTCTTTACATGCCACTTCTTATTGTACGCACACATGCACCTACCACCGTATACTGCTTTGGAAAGGAAATGACGTACGTGACCACCTACCTTGTACAGTTGTTTATTAGGGTAATAAACATTCTGGTTGAAGACTTCATTAGCGAGACTGGAAATGGATATGAAATTGATAACATCGATGTTGAAGTCTTTCTTGAAACCTTCTCTGAACACATTGAAGCTTTCACGAAGGATGCGAACATCTTGAGTGCAATAGAACTCGGCGTATTTGTACATATCGAAGTAATCATTGTTGACTCTTGCACCGATTCTATCAATGTTCTCATTGAACTGTTGGTATTCTGCTTCTCCCCAAGGTTGGATTTCATATTTACCTGCATCTTTAATTACACCGAGAGAAGTATCAATGGATTTACCATCTTTGGTGATGGTGATTTCTTTTTCAGCTAATTGGGTATAGGTGTAGTATTTATAAGGGAATAATTCTTTTTCTACACCTTCTAAACCGAACATTGATGGAAGTTGGGAAACTTTACAACTGAACAATGCGAGACTATCTTTAAAAAAGAGCATTTTGTTCTTCCAGCCAACAATCGCCTTGAGACATCTTGTTCCTTTAAAAATTGTTTCTTCAACACCATATCTTGCAAACATTCTAAAGTCGTATGCAAGATTGTGGAAATAGGTAATAGACTTATCAGGTAGATAGTCTAACAATTGTTCACCACAGGAACCTTCTCTAAATATCTTCGTCACACTACCATCTTCTGACTGAACAACACACAAGAAAGGACGATGGTAATCTCCACTTACGTCACACTCAAAATCTGCGAAGAACACTTGACGATTTTCAGTTGATTTCTCTTTGTGTTTCTTCTCTTCAAGTAGCATTGTGCAAAACTTTGGATCATAATCAAGATCATAATTAATGTCTTTATCATCTTGATATTTATAAAACTCTGTACAGAGTGTCATATAGTGAGCATAAGTTATTGGAATAAAATAATCATTCTTCATGAGTGTTCTAATAAGGCTAGATGATTTGCAAAATGATCTTGATTTACAATATCTTCCGCTTCTTAATTCTTTATCATAATTACATTCGAGTTCTGTTTTAATGTTTTTTATATAAAATGTTGAGAACGGAGTGGTTTCTTCAAGGAA
>ENA-OPLM01000539-OPLM01000539.1-human-gut-metagenome-genome-assembly--contig:-NODE-539-length-8010-cov-1.683344_pt1 | contig 8010 bp, 6 predicted proteins | sample MGYA00241444_ERZ501720 | MGnify/ENA primary metagenome ERZ501720 (study PRJEB25962, sample SAMEA2042194) | human gut metagenome | biome: human gut; feature: human-associated habitat; material: faeces...
AAAGAAGCAGAAGCCGCTGCTGCGGCCGAGAAAGAGGCTGCAGAAGCTGATCAAGCAGCTGCTAAATCAGAAAAAGAAGCTGCGGATGTGACAGCTGCTCAGGAAAAAGTTAACGCTGCTAATGTTAGGGTAAATACAGCGCAGCAGGCTTATAGTAATGCTTTAAATCAGTTATCACAGGCTCAGGCTAGTGGTGATGAAAGTGCAATAGCAAGTGCTCAATCAGCTGTAGATAGGGCTTATCAAGAATTACAAAAAGCACAGCAAGAAGCTGATGAAGCGGCAACACAACTTGAAAAAGAAGTAAATGAAGCTGATGAAGCCGCAAAACAGGCTGAAACAGAAAGAGCAGAAGCTGAACAGGCTCAAAAAGAGGCAGAAGCCGCAAAAACTAATTTAGAAAAAGCGGATGCAGAGCTTACAGCAGCTACTCAGGAATTAGAAGCAGCGGAAGCTGCTCTGACGGAAGCAGAGGCTGCGGCACAGGCTGAAGAGGTTGAAGGTACGCAGGCAGCTGAGCACTTATCACAGGAAGAAATAGATAAACTTGTTCAAGAAGAAGGTTATACTTATATTACATCTAAAGAACAGTTTTTAGAGATATTCCAAAATGGCGGGATTGATTTAAATGGAAATTATATCCTTGGCTGTGATATGGATTTGAGTGATATAGAAAACTGGCAGTCAGTTGGTGATGCTGATAATCCATTTAAAGGTGTATTTAATGGTAACGGCTATTCCATTGATAATTTAACTATAAATGCCGGTGATAATGCGGAAAATGTCGGGTTCTTCGGTGTAACAGAAAACGCAACAATCACAAATGTAAGTTTCAATAATGCTAATGTAATATCCCCTGATGACTATATTAATGGCTCTTCTGCTGTAGGTATAGTAGCAGGAACTGCTCGCGGAACAACTTTTGATAATATTGATGTTTCAGGAAGCGTTGCCGGATACGAAAGTGTTGGCGGCCTTGTTGGTGTAATAAATGATAATTCTTACTTCTTACCGGATGGAACACCGGTGGATGTTGGAAATTCTTCAATATCAAATGTTAATACTGCTGTGGATACTAAAGGTAAATACTTTGTAGGCGGTTTAGCAGGTTATGTAAAAGATACATCGACTGGAGAGGGTGTTGCAACAAGAGATTTAATGATTTCCAATTGTAATACCAGCGGAAACATTGTATTTGATGAAGAAGCAGCAGGCGGACTTATTGGTGAGGCAGGAAAAACAATTATTACAATTAATAATTGTGAAAGCTCTGTTGATATTTCATGGAATAACGCAGAAGATGACAGCGATATTTCTTTCTTAATGGAAACTGGCAGAGCCGGCGGATTCATCGGATGTGTTAACGGTTCCTATATTGCAATTTGTAATTCTGAGTACAAAGGTAATCTTGATGTCGATGGTGACTTTAAAGGTGATTGGTACGGCTGGTACATGAATGATGCTCATGTTACAGTTTATGAATTATCTGGCGGATTGCCGGTTGATGATATTTTAAATATTGAAGGTATTGATGCTTTAACTCCGGTTACAGATCCTGCGACAGGTGTTTCTAACTATCAGGTTACAGTAAGTACTCTTACCGGTCTGGACAAAATGGTAACAATGCTTCAGGCTAACCCTGCACTTGCAGATATGATTACTTTTAATGTTAACTTTGATTTTGAAACAATGGACGGCATGTATGATCCTTCTGTATATGAACAGTACGGCGTTGTTCAGCATTTATACGAAGATGAAGACGGTACAGTCCACAATGATGTGTACATTGATAACGAAATTGATTTAGAAACCACATTCCATCAAGGTGAAATGCCGGAATGTTCTGGAACTCCTATTATTGTTGAGTGCGTAGAGCTAAGTCAAACAATGGTTTCAGGATTATATAAAGATGCAGACGGCAACTATGTTGTTAATACTAGTGAAGGTCTGAAAAATGTTAATATGAATTTCAACTACGAAGATCAGGTTACTGATGTAACAAAACGTCTTGAGGCCGATGAGGTAAGATATCGTGAATATATTACACAAATGGTTCAATATTATCAAAATAAAATGTATGAATCTTTGAGAGCAATATATTCTTATGATGAAGATAAGTCATTGCCTGTAATAAATAAAGCTGAATACAAAAAACTGCAAAAAATGCAGGAAGCAGGCATGGAGTTGACAGATGAGCAAAAACTTGCTATGGCTGTATATGAAGTAGATTATAAAGTAATGAACCTCGTTTCCGATACAACTCATAATTATGGCTGTGGTATGGGCGGAAATGCATCATTCCTTGACGAGTCAAAAGCTATTCAAATGCTTGATGAAGCAGGAAGACCATTATTTACGACATTAAACGGTGATCAGCTGCGTCAGAGAATGGATGCAGAAGGAAATCTTTTAACAGATGATGAAGGTAATCCTGTATACGAAAACCTTGATGGCAGTGATTATGAAGGTCTTGCAGAAGTATTTGCTCAAAGAGGATATCCTGTAACTGATGACGATGGCAACTTCTTATACACTGATAAAGAAGGTAATTCAGTAACCAAATTTGTAGACGATGAAGGAAATACAAGCTATAAAAATGCCGACGGTACAGATTATGAAGGTGCTGAAGAAGATTTGAAACAGCAGCTTGAACCTTATGACAATGCAGGCGAATATCAAGATTTGGAAAAAGAAATGAAAGATTTACTTGAAGAAGTTGAAAGCGGTGCATACTAAGTTTTAATCCCCTTCTTTAAATAGAAGGGGATTATTTGTAAATAAATATTAAAAATTATACAAAACTCTATACACATGTTATATAATATAGTTATATGTATATCGTCAAAAACTTGAAGGACTATAACTTGTCCCACAAGCAGAGGATTTTTGCCGGCTACTTGAAGGATAATGTGGATTCGTTTGTTTGTTTCGAAAAAGTGACAAACCGTAGTGCTATGCGTAAATACTTTGCTCCGGATAATGATTTTATTATTTACAGTACGGCTGTGGCTGAACCTGTAGAACTGCTTGCACGTGTAAATGCCGGTTGATAAGTAAAAATATTTTGTGTTATTCTCATTTTATGAAAAAACTTATTGCCGTATTATTTATAATATTTACAATGATTAGTACTGCTTATGCTGAAAATAAATTGAATTTTGATGGCAAAGAGTATTACTTACGCCTGAGTGAAAAAAGTGTCGAGCATAACGGATTTTATAATCAGTATTATAAGGCTGGAGAAGATATGGATAACTGGACTGAGATGGTTGCTGTTCACCATTTCCCTAATGTTTTTTCTCCTATTGAGCAGGCATATAACTTCCGGGAATACCTTGAAAGTTTTCACTGCCCATCTTCTCTTGAAGCTGACGAAGAAAATAATACAGGCATGCTGGATTTTATACTAATCGATGGGCATCAGCTGCCTATAGTTCTAGAATTTAATATTTTTAAATACGAAAAATCTAAAAACTGCGGAACAATAGCATTTCAATATGCAAAGAAATTTCAGGTATATGATAATCAAGAAGTTGCGGAGGTTAAGAAAAAGTTTTCGAAGTTTAGACCAAGAGCTATGAAAAAGATTAATGATTTTGAGATACCTGATGTTGTTGAAATAAAACTTAATGATTTGCCATGACTTTATAACCTTTGATAGCATATATTAGAGGTATAGTCATTTTTAAGGAAATATAATAAATGAATTGGTTAAATTTTAAACGTTGGGGAGTATGCTTAGGGCTGTTATTGGTTTCATTTGTACCGGCAGAGGCTGCAATGTCGTTTCCCAATATTAATATTGGCATGCAGACAGCAAACACTCCGCAGGATTTTACGAACGGCCTGCAGATTTTAATATGGTTAACTATATTAACGCTGGCTCCGAGTATTTTGATAATGACAACATCATTCGTAAGGCTTGTTGTTGTTTTATCACTTACAAGACAGGCTCTTGGTGCAGGTACACTGCCTCCAAATCAGGTAATTACAAGTTTAGCTTTAATCCTTACATTTTTTATAATGGCGCCTACGTTTAATGAAATTAATGAAAAAGCTCTGCAGCCATATATGAATAACCAAATAACCCAGCAGGTTGCTCTGGATAGAGGGATTGTGCCTGTAAGAAATTTTATGTTTAAGCAGACACATGAAAAGGAATTAGCGCTCTTTGTACGTATGGCAAAGATTGAAAAACCTAAAAACAAAGACGATGTACCGACTTACGTACTGCTTCCGTCTTTTATTCTAAGTGAATTAAAAACGGCTTTTACTATTGGTTTTGTTGTTTACCTGCCATTCCTTGTAATAGATATTGTTGTATCATCTGTACTGGTATCTATGGGTATGATGTTCTTACCGCCGACTATGATAGCGCTGCCGTTTAAATTAATTATGTTTGTTATGGTAGACGGCTGGTATCTGGTTGTAAAATCTTTAGTAGAAAGCTTTGTAAGGTAGGGAAAATATGAATCAGGATATAGTAATAACTCTTCTTCAAAAAATGTTCATTTTAACACTGGAAATCTCAGTCCCGATACTTCTTGTAGGTGTTGTACTCGGTCTTCTTGTCAGTATTTTTCAAACCGTTACACAAATACAAGAATCAACATTGACATTTGTGCCTAAAATTGTTGGCTGTGTTCTTTTATTGATTTTCCTTATGCCTTGGATGTTCAGTGTTTTTATAACTACTGTAAATGAATTTATGGATATGATACCTCAGTTAATCGGCGGGGCATAATGTTTAATCTGGATGTGTTATTTTCAGCAGCTAATATAATTTTGTTTATGGCAATTTTTACAAGATTGACCGGGCTTTTTATGGCTGCCCCCATGTTTTCAACATATCCTATTCCTATGCAGGTTAAAATTTGGCTTGCCGCTGCGATTGCTTTTATCCTATTTCCAATTGTGCAGTATAACACGCATTTTGTCGTGCCAAATTCAGTTCCGGCACTAACGGTCATATTAATAAAAGAATTTTTTGTAGGTTTTGCAATGGGGTACTGTGCAAATATTTTGTTTGTAGGTGTAGAGCTCGGTGTAAATATGTTTGCAATTCAAATGGGGCTGTCAGCTGACCAGGCTTTAAACCCTTCTTCGGGAGGGCAGTCGCCTGTAATTACGCAAGCATATACATTTTTAGCAACTATGCTTTTTATAGCTCTCGGCGCACATCAATGGCTGTTTTCTGCAATATACAACAGTTTTAAAACAATGCCTGTAGGATATTCATTTGTATTATCTCCGGAACTTGTCGGACATATAATAACTATAACAGGACAGATGTTTAATATAGGCCTGAGTATTGCACTGCCAATCTTTGGAGTTTTATTTATAACGGATGTGTTGCTCGGTTTTACATCAAAAATGATGCCGCAAATGAATATTTTTATGGTTTCACTTCCGCTAAAAATTTATCTTGGCCTGCTTCTATCTCTGATTTTTATGCGCCCGATGGCAGAATATATAACAGTTTTAATTGAGAGATTTTTAGAACAAATCGCCTTGATATTTTAAATTATGCAGGCAGCATAAATAAGGTTGAATAAAATAATTGCAAGTATGCTTATTTTTAATTTATTTGATTGGATATTTAAAGAATTTTGACACACAACTGCAAAGCTCAAGAATAACGGAATAAAGTATCTTCCCTGTGCACCAATAATAATATTTTTATTAAGAGGTGAAAAAGTAAGATAATAGAGTAAAACAGTAAGAAGGATAAACCCTCCGTTAATAGCTAACACTAATAATTTGTCAGAGTTTTTTACTTTTATTTTATCAAGACAGGAACCGGCAAGATAAGCATAAAATAATAGAACTACAGGAATTGGATTTGGTTCAATATCAAGCCAGCCAAGTCTGAATATACTTGATTGAAGATAAAAAGAAGATTTGTGTAAAAAAGTATTTGCAAAAAGTCTTAAAACATATAGTGGCTGATTTATTATCATAAGTTTACGAGCAGTGATATCTACATCGTTAGCAATAAGAATATATGAATTTGCACTTACAAACACTTGAAGCATTCCTCCCAGCGCAAGAAGAAAGCTGATAATTAAGTACTTGAGTCTAAACTTTTCATTAGGAATAAGGTATAGCAGCAGTGATAAAATGAATAATCCTTTAAAGAAAACGCTTAAAATTGTCATTACGGCTAATAAAATAATATCTTTAACAGATAAAGAAGCTTTTTTAACATAAGCAAAATGAAAAATAAAAGCTGTATAAAGAAAAGCAAAGCCTATATTTACACTATCTGCCGAGATAGACATTCCTTCATAAACAGTCATAGGAAAGAGAGCACAAATCATATATTGCCACTTGAACGGAGTAAGTTTTATTGCAAAGTATATCAGTGCAAGCCAGCTGAATAGGTTAAATAGTCTGGCTGCGTAAAAAATAATATATGGATTAGAAGATATAAGAGATGTTATTTTAATTCCTATCGCAGACGGAAGATACAGCAAAAAAGAATAACCGCTGTTGTTATGTGTATAATTTAAGTCTTTAAATTCAAATAAATCCGTGTAGTGCTCTTTATTATTGAACTCTTTAAACATAGAGTAATTTTGTTTTAAAGCTATTTTTCTGTTAGGCAGTATATCTTTAGTAATGTCACCTTCTTTATTGTTATGAAGAACTCCGCTTGCTACCTCACAGGCTCTAAGAAGGTGCATAGGTTCATCCGGTACCTGAAAGACCGGCGTAATAAATAAAAACAATATACCAAATAATCCTCCTAAAATTAGGAAAATGTATTCAGCTTTAATTTTATCAATAAATTTCATCCTGTATATTAATTTAATTGTTAAATGGTATAATGTAAAGTATGGGAAATGATGCCGCAGAAAAAACCGAAGAAGCTACCACCCGACGGCGAACCAAGGAGCGTGAACGTGGTAATGTATCTAAGAGCAGAGATATGGATGCTGCTCTTGTTATGGTTGCAAGCATTGCGTTGTTAGGTGTTTTTGCTAAAAGCATGTCATCTAATATACAGAGTATGATGAAAGAAACGTTTTCGCATCTCGATTACTCAATTATTGAAACTAATAATATAATGGGGCTTTTAATGCCTTATTTCAAGTACCTTGCCATTATTGTTTTACCTTTTTTCGTTCTGCTGGTAATAGCATCTATATTTATTATAAGACTTGATGTCGGGCATGTATTTGCCTTAGAGAAGGCTAAATTCAACCTTGAGAATATATCTCCTCAGCGTATGCTTCAGAATGCAAAAAGAATGTTCAATCCTTTTGAACCTCGTTCTATGGTAGAATTTGCAAAATCGATTCTTAAAATAGTTGTAGTAGGGGCATGCGGGTATTCAGCTATTAACAGCAGAAAAGGCGATTTATTAGGGCTTGTAGGGCTGGAAATACCTGTTGCATTAAATATTATATTATCCATATTAATTAATATGATTATTAATATGTGTCTTGCAATGCTTGTACTGGGTTATCTGGATAAGAAATATCAAAATTATGAGTACGAAAAATCAATTAAGATGACAAAACAGGAAGTCAAAGACGAATACAAACAGATGGAAGGCGACCCGCTGGTCAAATCGCGTATCCGTCAGGTGCGCATGGAACGCGCCCGCCACCGCATGATGGATGCCGTCCCCCGCGCCGATGTGGTTATCGTCAACCCGACGCACTATGCCGTCGCCCTGGAATACAAAATGGAAAAAATATCTGTAGTAGTATCTTGTTACAATGAGGAAAAAGCTTTACCATTATTTTACGAAGAAATGGAAAGAGTAAGAAAAAAAGATTTTGAAGGAATAGTTGAATTTGAATATATATTTGTAAAGAAATATTAAAAATCAAACTAAGGAGGTGTCCAGATTGCCATTGTGGATAAGTATTATCTGCATTGTCGCCGCAGTTGTTATCGGCGCAGGTGCAGGTATTTTCCTTGGAATTGCCATCCGCAAAAACACAGCCGAGAAAGAAATCGGAAGTGCTGAGGAGGAGGCAAAGAAGATTGTGGCTGATG
>ENA-OPLM01000544-OPLM01000544.1-human-gut-metagenome-genome-assembly--contig:-NODE-544-length-7975-cov-1.681061_pt1 | contig 7975 bp, 5 predicted proteins | sample MGYA00241444_ERZ501720 | MGnify/ENA primary metagenome ERZ501720 (study PRJEB25962, sample SAMEA2042194) | human gut metagenome | biome: human gut; feature: human-associated habitat; material: faeces...
CCACCCCAGCCGTTGGCAGCGCGCCACAGGCCGTTGATCTTTTCGGCGTTGTAGCTGGTTGAAACGCGCTCGCCCAGGACGGAGTCGCCATTTTCATCCACGCCGATGGAGAAACTGGTCATTGCGGAGGACACCATGCCGGTCTTGCCGGGCAGATCCTGCGCCGCGAAGTAAGGCAAGATGCTGGTATAGAACTGGCCGCCGGGATACACGGCGTAAGCTCCGTCCAGCGTATGGGCTTCACGGCCGCCCTCGCCGGCGCCCTCGCTCATGATGTGCTTCACCTGGATATTGACGGAGTCCTTGCCCCAGCCCAGGTCGTTGCCGTCATCGTCGTAGGTGGACTGCCAGGCGTTGATCATAGCGCGGGTCATGTCGATAGAAAGCTGAGGATCCTCGCCAAAGGTCATGTCGTTGCGGGACCAGCGGGGTTCAGTCGCCAGGTCAACCTGGGGGCCGACGTTCATGGTCAGGTTCATGGAATGCCATTCCTTGGACAAGGTACGGCCATATTCATGGGCCAATTCCGGATCGAAGGTGGCGGTCAGCGCCAGGTTGCCGGGCCAGTCGGTCACGCCGTTGCCTTCCAGCGGGTCGGCAATGAAGGTGGCAGGGATAGCAACCACGTCGGTATTTGCTTCGATGTGCTTCTGAATCTCGTTGTTCCAGGTGGTAATCAATTCAGCGCCTACGGAGCTGAAACGGATGTGGCGATAACCCAGATCCAGCGCAGTCTTGGTGGTATCCGCCAGGGTTTTGGCAGGAGTGCCGACGCTAAAGGGGTTCATTTTCAAGCCCAACTGGAATTCCAGACTCAGGCCGCCGTTCGTGGCCAGGTCGCGGGAGCGTTCTTTGTAGTCCACGCGCCAGTCTTCAAACACGTCCAGTTCGCCGTCACGATCCAAATCCTTGAAGGCGTAACCATCCACTTCAATCAGATCCACGCCGCCGCCCTTGGTGTAACTCAGGGTTGCGCCGCCTTCATTTTCAACCAGTGTCCAGCCTTCCGGCTGCAGTGTTTCGGTATACTTCTTGCCGCTTTCGCCCATGGCAAAGCTGGGCAACATCACAACCATCATCACGGCTGTGATGATCACGCTGACTACCCGCTTCGTGTTGATCTTCATCAATGATACCTCCATTGCTTTCTTTCCGATGTGTGAACAAACAACCAGATTATTCTCGGGGAACTTCGAGCTCTCAATCCTCCGCCAGGGTGCACCTCCTATAGCGGCAATTGGAAACTCCCCGAAGATCTGATTTTATTATAACCACAGAAAGAAGCAATGGATTGTTCTTCGACCAAACTGTCGTTTTTCGCTACCAAATTGAAAATATGTGCTTTTTTTGCACCGTTTATTGCATGTATTTTGAATATACCGATGGATTCATGTGCAGCCTCCGCTTTTCATTACAACGGCGACAGCTATAAATAAGCATGCTCCGCTTTCGATAAATCAATGTTTGCTGCCATGTCGTTTTATCTAGTCCCCTTCGCCAACGTCGGAATTTGTTAGACAAAAATGCGTATATGATCATAACAGAGTGGAAGTAAAGCGGAAAGTCAACCGCAATGCCAACTTCAACACCATTCATCCTGACCGCATCATTCCTGACTGGAATGAGCAGACGCCAGAGCAGAAAAGGCGCAAGCAGATGGCGCAGTTGAATCAGGAAATCGTATTACGCATGATCTCGTGAGCGTTCCCGATACTCCTACGCGGTGCAGCCCATCCATTTCCGGAACCATCGGGCAAAATAGTTGGCGGTATTGAAGCCCGTCTGCTCCGCAATAGAGGCGATAGACTGGTCGGTTTCGCTGAGGAGGCTGCACGCCTTCTTCAGCCGGGACTGTGCAATGCTGTCGCTGAACGACACGCTGCTGCATTCACGGTACACACGCGAAATGTAGGTGGGATGGAAATGCAGCGCGTCCGCAATCGCGGTGAGCGACAAATCGCCGCTTAGATGCTCGGCTATATACTGGTCAATCTGCCGCACAATGTGTCGCTGACGGTGCATTTGCTTTTTGGAGCGTGCATTGAATACCTCCTGCGCCAGATGGTTCAGCTTGCGCTGTAGCTCGCTGAGCGGCGTTCCGGGCTTAATCACCAGCCTTTCCAGCGCGGGCGACGCAATGTCGCCCGTCAGGAAGGCGCCGCTACAATCGCGCATGAACTGCGCCAGCGCCTCGTAAAGCTCATCGGTGCTTCGCTTATCGCTGGTATCTGCCAGAAGCTGAAAAAAACGCGGGGTTTCTTCAGCAAAGAGATCCTCCTGACCGGTAAGCAGGTATTCCTTCATGCGGATAAGGCTTGCCTGTCCGTCGCTGACTGATACCAGCGGCATCGAGGACGTTGGCTGCGCCTGCGTCGCGTGCAGCGTGACCAGTTCGCCGGACGCGGGGCTGACCTGATTGATCAGCTCCAGCATCTGCGCCGCTCCCTTCCCCAATGCCTTCCATTCTGTTTCGCAGTCCATCAGGCAGACCGTCAGCTGCTGTCCCTGCTGCTCGATCATCCGCTGCGCATTCTCCAGGTGTCCCTCCAGCAGCGCGCTGTCCTCCTCCGAGGGCTGAAACACAATGGAGAAGCAGCGGGCATTCATGTCGGTCAGCAGCATCGGCACATGGGGGCGCATCAGCTCCTCGATCAGGTTCATCGACTGATGCAGAAGCTCGGGGCGCATGGCTGCGCCGAACATGCCATATCCCATACGCACCGGTCGATGTGCGTCAAAGGGAAAACCGCTGTTCTTGATGGCGGCAAGCAGCGATTCCTCTTGCAGCTGTCCGCCGTGCATGGCATGGAACACCAGCTGCCGCAGCTGCCTTGCATATTCGCTCGCCACCGCCGCCTGCCGCATCAGCCTCGCGCTTTCCTCCTGCAGGTTCTCTACCGCTCTTTCCACCGTGCTGATAAGCACTTGGTCGCCTTCGCTTTTGAGTACATACGCAAACGCACGCTACTTCAGCGCTCGACGCGCATAATCAAAATCGGAATAGCCGGTCAGGTAGATAACGCGGGTCATCGGCCAGCGTTCGCGCACCATGCGGTGAAGCTCCAGCCCCGACGCTCCGGGCATTTCAATATCGGTCAGCAGAATATCCACGCGGTTGCGGTTCAGCACGGCGCACGCCTCGTCGCAGCTGTAGCAGCGGCGAACCTCCAGCCTGTCCTGAAACACTTCCTGAAGCATATGGTACAATCCGTCGGCAATGATAACCTCGTCATCGACAATAAGAAGCGATTCCACGCCGCCTCACCTCCCTGTCCTCGGGAATAGGATTGTCACAGACAATCCGTCCGCAAAGCTTTCCAGTTTCAGCTCATAATGATCACCGTAGAAGCAGCTCCATGCGGCGATACAGGTTATACAGCGCGCTGCCCTCCGCCAGTTCTCCGGCGCGCATTCGCTCGTCCAGGCGGCGCACGTTCTCCGCATCCATCGTTCCACCGTTATCATATACCGTTACGCCGAAGCGATCCTGCTCCATGATAAAGCTGACCTCCACCACGCCGCCGCTTTGCTTGTTCTTCACGCCATGCACAAAGGCATTCTCCACCACCGGCTGAAGAATCAGCGGCGGTATGTTTTCCTGCGCGATTTCCTCCGGCAGTTCGTTCATATGCACGCGCACCCGTGGAGAAAAACGCATCCCTTGAATTTCCAGGTACTGCCGGATATGGTTCACCTCGTCGCGCAGGGGAACGTCATGCTCCGGAATGGTCGTGATGTAGCGGTAATAGCGGCTCAGATTCAGGCTCAGCCGCGCAATGTCTTCGTTGCCGTCCTGCTGCGCCATGCGGTAGACCATAAAGAGCGTGTTGTAAAAGAAATGCGGATTGATTTGCATTTGCAGCTGCCGAATCTCCGCCTGCTGTGCGCGCAGCCGTTCCTCATAAACCTGCGCCTTGAGGCTTTCCAGATTCTCCATCATGGAGTTAAACTGGGCGTAGAGGTCGTCAAAGCCCGCATCCGAGCGGTCAATATGGAAATGTCCCGTTTCGCCCGCCTGACGCAGGGAATCGGCAATGGTATCCAGCGGCTGAAGGATATATCGCCGGAAATAGGTAAGATAAATAACCAGCAGCACCAGCGCCAGCGCGGTCAGCAGGCAGACCCACATACGATGGCGCATCAGCGGCTGCAATTCATCCGCTATCGTGCCGACACAGCGAAGCGTAAGATGCAGCAGCGGTATTTCCGTCTCTGCGGAAAAAGTGCTTTCCCCCTGCACGCCCAAAAGGCTGCTGCCCTCCTTTTCGGCGGACAGCAACCCATTTTTCGTTCCGGCACTGAAAAGCACCGTGCCTTCCGGCGTATACAGCGTCATGTCCAGCGCGTTTTCGCTGGCCAACAGGCGCATTCGCCGTTCGAGACGTTCCGGCGATATGCAGACAGAAATGAGGAACATCGGCTCGCCCCGCGTTACAGGGCTGCAAAGCATGTACAGATTGCCCCCATGCTCTGCGATGCACAGCAGCTTTCCGTCCACCAATTGCCGGAAAGTCGCGTATTCGCTCCGATCCATCGTATCATAGATGGATTTTTCCGTCGAGATAACGCAGTCGATCTGCGGCAGCAGGATCTTTGCGTTTTCCAGCAAATCACACGAGCGCTTCATGCGGAGCAGCTTATCAGACAGACCGCTAATGCTGGCGATGCGCTGATAGGCGCTGAGCCGCGGATAGGCGATGACATACCGCAGCAGCTCCTTATCCGCCGCAAGCTCCTGACACTGGGTAATCAGATTTCCGACCTCCAGATTGATTTGCGACGCAATATAGCTGCATTCCCGTTCGCTAAGCGCCTCCATGTTCCCATGAAGGGTCTGCAATCCCATATGGTTCAGGTAAAGCCCGATGGCATAGAACACCAGCACCACGGCGACCGTGATGGCCAGCAGGCGGATGAACCCACGGCGATTTAGACCCAGCGGCTGTTTATGCATGCGCAATTATCCCTTCACAGACCCCAGCACCATGCCCTTGACGAAGTAGCGCTGCAAGAAAGGATACAGCACCAGCATCGGGAAGCATGCTACAAAAATCATGGCGCATTTCACGGTTTTGTCGGATACCAAGGCAAGCGCCTCCCAGTCGCCGGCGCCCATCTGCGTGAGCTTCTGGTCAATGACGATGGTTCGCATGTAGCTCTGCAAAGGATATTGCTCCGGACCTCTGCTGTAGATGATGCCGTTGAACCATTCGTTCCAGTGATACACAGTGGAATACAGGGCAACGGTGGCGAGCGCCGCCTTGGAGGTGGGCACAAAGATCTGCCACAGAATGCGCCACTGGCTGGCGCCGTCCATGATGGCGGCCTTCTCCAGCTCTCGGGGCGTCTGACGGAAGAAATTCAGCAGCAGAATAATGTTGTACACAGGGACAGCGCCGGGAATCACCAGCGACCAGAAGGTTCCCTTGAGTCCAGTAAGGTTAATGACCATGTACAGCGGAATCATGCCGCCGGAAACCAGCATGGTAATGAAGAAAAACCATGCATACGCCGTGCGGGCGCGGAACTGGTTTGTTTCCTTGCTCAGCGGATAGGCGCAAATGATGCAGAAAAACATGTTCAGGCTCACGCCGACCAGCACACGCTTGAGCGAAACAAGCATCGCCGTCCAGAAGGGAGCGCGGTTGATGACATACTTATAGCTTTCCAGCGTGAACTTCACCGGCCACAGCGCAACCAGTCCGCCGGAGGCAGAGGACTTATCTGACAGGGAGATGGCGAATACGTGAATCAGCGGAATCAGGCAAGACGCGGCCAGCAAACCGATTACCAGGGCGTTGACCACAACGAATACCCGGGCTCCGAAGCTCTTTGACTTAACCATACCACGCGCCTCCTCATCAGAAAACTCTGTAATCTGCGAACTTGTAGGCACACAGATAGCTTACAGAGATAAAGAGTGTCGATACAACGGATTTGAACATGCTCACAGCGGCGGACTGTCCCCACAGACCGTTCTTAAAGCTCAGGCGATAAATGAACGTATCCAGAATATCGCCGGTGGGATAAACAGCCTCGCTGTACATGTTATAAACCTGATCAAAACCGGCATTGAGCACGTTGCCAAGGCTCAGCACCATCATCAGCACGATAATCATGCGCATATTGGGCAAGGTGACATGCATGATCCGCTGAAAGCGGTTGGCGCCGTCAATGGTCGCGGCTTCATACTGGGTGGGATCAATGTTGGTAATAGCAGCCAGATACACAATCGTACCAAAGCCAAATTCCTTCCATACGTCGGTAAACACCAGCGTAAATCGGAACCATTTGTTGCTGCCAAGGAAGAAAATCGGTTCAGCGCCGAATAGCCCCAGGAAGCGATTGACAAGACCGCCATTGGGCGACAGCAGGTCAATCATAATACCCGCCAGAATAATCCAGCTCAGGAAGTGGGGCAGATAAATCAAGGTTTGCGAGATGCGCCGGAAGGCATTGCTTCGAATCTCATTGAGCAAAATGGACACGATGACAGGCACGAGCAGATGCAGTGCCATTTTCCACGCCGAGATGATGATCGTGTTGCGGAGCGCAGGCATCGTCTGGGGATTTCGCAGCAGCATTTGGAAGTTCCTCATGCCGACAAATTTCTGAGGACCAAACAGTCCCTTCGCCGGAATAAAGTTCTCAAATGCGATCTTCAGCCCAATCATGGGAAGGTACATATAGATGAAGACAAGAATAACGCCGGGCAGCAGCATTAGATGAAAGGGCAGCTCGCGCCACAAGCGTTTTCTTCTCCGAACGCGCTTCAAGTTGACGTAATTTTTGCTTACAATGCTTTTTTCCACAGTCGTCACCCCCTGCTGGAATTGATTTGAAAGCGGGGGCTGATGTTGTCACCAGCCCCCGTTAGTCAACCGGTCAGATTACTTCAAGGAAGCATACCATTCGTTAACTTCTTCAGTAATCGCGTCGCCGCCGTTGGCGTAGAAGTTTTCCACAAACTGGTCGAAAGCGTCAATGGTTTCCTCGCCGGTGATGATCTTCACGAAGGTTTCGTTCTGCAGGTCCTTGAGGTAGCTCATGTACAGGGTCATGCTTTCGGTGGGTGCGCCAACGAACATCATGTCCTGCGTCAGATTGTTTTCCTGGTAGTAGTTCAGCACGCCGTAAGCGCCTTCCGCACCGTAGATGCGCTCCCAGCCCCACAGGGCGAAGCCTTCCTCGGAGCCGGATTCAAACGCCTGAAGCTTCTGAAGGATGGAGTAGCCTTCACCGGTGACCTGAGAGAAATCGCCGGACTGGCGCGCCGCTTCCAGATCGAGGAAAGCTTTCAGGTTCTTGTCAGGCTTGGTGGGGGTCACAGGGGACAGCTTCCAGATGGATTCGGAATCCAGGGGCGCGTAGTACACGCCGTTCTCGTTGTTGGGGCCCCAGCACTTGTCGATGAAGAGGTTGTACATCTTCACAACGGCTTCGGGATGCTCGCAGTCCTTGCGAACCACGGTCCAAGCGGTAGTGCCGACGTCCGTCTGCGCCTTCGCCTTGTGGTCGGTAGCCGTTACGATGGGGAACGCCTGCCACTGTCCTTCGGGCTCAAGGTTCTTGCTGTTCTGCAGGGGGTAAATAGAGTTCCACTGTGCGCCAAACATGATGCCGCACTTGCCGGAAGTGGTCGCTTCCGCCACCTTGCCGTCGTCCTTAACGGCAAATTCAGGATCCAGCAGACCGTCCACATACATCTGATGCAGCGTCGCCAGCGCGTCCTTGGTACCGGGCAGCGTAGAGCCATACACCAGCTTGCCCGTGCCGTCGTCCACCCAGATTTCGGGATAGGAATCGAACGCATTGAAGAAGCCCTTCAGCGTGAACAGCTGATCCCAAGGCGTCTTGGACACGGCCATGCCGATGGTGTCGTTCACGCCGTTGCCGTCGAAGTCAGCCTCAGCGAAGGCCTTCGCCGTAGCAATCAGCTCGTCCATGGTGGTGGGAACGGGCAGGTTTAGCGTTT
>ENA-OPLM01000545-OPLM01000545.1-human-gut-metagenome-genome-assembly--contig:-NODE-545-length-7975-cov-1.616667_pt1 | contig 7975 bp, 4 predicted proteins | sample MGYA00241444_ERZ501720 | MGnify/ENA primary metagenome ERZ501720 (study PRJEB25962, sample SAMEA2042194) | human gut metagenome | biome: human gut; feature: human-associated habitat; material: faeces...
CCCTACATCTCCTGCCATAGCCGACAATGTCGTTTCGACATCGAAAGTCTGGGGTGGTAAAGGTGCGCTCTATGTGGAAGGCGAAGCCGGTGAAATGAGTGTATATTCGGTTTCTGGAATGGAAATAGGGAAATATGCGTTGAATGGGTTTTTGCAAATAGATATCGAACGGGGTATTTATTTGGTAAAGATCGGCGATACTACGTCTAAAATTGTAGTCTATTGATGAATTTTGAAAGGTGTACCAAAAAATTCTTTTTGGTACACCTTTCCTTTAAGATAATATAAAAATCGGCGGTAGTTTTTGGCTTGGAGGGAGTTATAGGCTATTTTATTTTTATGGAATGAGAATAAATGGTACTATGTGATAGATACTGTTTGTTTGGATAATATCTGTATATTCGACATTACTTGTAGTCGATGTTTTAAAACCATGCAAATTAGAGGATAATGTCGATGAATTTTCTTGGAGAGGCTGGCAGATATACTGTTTTGTAGCTTGTAAAGTCGGTGATACAGTCTTGAAGAATTTGGCATATTAAAGTTATTATATTGTTTTCGGGTGTGGGATATTAAAGAATTCAAGATGCCTTTATCCCCATATAAATTTAAAATCAAGGAATGATGAAATTATGGCAATTTTTATCTGTTATTTTGATATTGTCGATATCTCCTTTGGAAATATCGGGTCAAAATAATAGTGGTATTGTTTCCGGTAGTGTTTTTAATTCAGGACAAGAACCACTCGTGGGAGTGAGCGTCTTTGTCAAAGGAACAAATATAGGAACGATGACCGATGCAGATGGACGTTTTTCTGTAAAGGCAGAGGACGGGCAAAGTCTGGAATTTCGTTATATCGGTTATGACACCAAAGTGGTGACCGTGAATGGTAAAACGATGTCGGTTACGATGTCGGAAAATCAAGTTATCTTAGATGATGTTGTAGTTATCGGGTACGGTACACAGAAAAAAGCGATTTAACCGGTTCTCTCTCTTCTGTAAAGGGAGAAGATATCGTAAAAACAGGCGACACGAATATTACCCAGTCTCTACAAGGTAAAGCTCCGGGAGTTTATGTCACGTCCAATTCCGGAACTCCGGGGGCAGGAGCTACGATTCGTATTCGTGGTTATGGTTCTATTTCAACCGATTTAACCCCGTTGTATGTTGTGGACGGGCAACCTATGGAAGAGAGCAGTGTGAATACTATTAATCCTATCGATATTGAAAATATTGAGGTATTGAAAGATGCTTCGGCCACTGCCATTTACGGTTCTCGTGGAGCCAATGGCGTTATTTTAATTACTACGAAGAAAGGTAAATCCGGTAAAACCAGTATCACGTTTGATGCGTCATTCGGTTGGTCAAATGCAATTAATCGAGTGCATATGATGAATAGCGATCAGTTGTATGGCTTTTTGGAAGAGGCGTATGAAAATGACGGAATGCGGATGCCTAGAAATATTACCCGACTTTACCATCTCGATGGAGAAGGCTTGGGCCCTGTCGACGAATATGGCGAACCGACGGATATAAATGTCTATGATACCGATTGGTGGAATGAAACCACTCAAACAGCGTTTAAACACAGCTATAACTTATCGGTCAGTGGCGGTACGGATAAATTGACCAGCCATTTCAGCATAGGTTATTTGAATCAAGAGGGTATTGTAATGACATCGGATTATGAACGTATTACATTGCGTGTGAACAACGAATATAAGTTTAATAAATGGATAACGATCGGTCAGACCTTAGGTGCAGCCTATGTCAAAAGTCATGATTTGAACACTCCGATTAATGAAATATTGTTACCGGATCCGTTTTCACCGATTTATGCCAAAAATGCAGATAAGCAGGATCCTAATTATGAATTTAATAAATATATGGGATCTCAATACAGCTATTATTCGAATCCTGTTGCAAAATTGAACCGACAGAAAAAGGAACATTTGAATCGTAATATCGACGGTACGGCCTACTTAAATATCAATTTGGGATTAAAGGGTCTGGACTTTAAGACTATGTTGGGTTTTGAGTTACCGGAATATACCTATACCGAGTTTAACCCGTTTTTTGATTTGAGGCCGAATGATACTCCATATAATATGTGTACGAATGTGGAGAGTAAATTTTTGTTGGAAAACAGTGTCGCCAATACGAGTTCTACGGAACTGAATTATACATTTCAAAATACGTTGAGTTATAATAATCAATTTGGGAAACATTCTATTTCGGCGGTGGCAGGTTTCACGTGGGAAGCCTATACCGGTCGTTCTTTTACGGCAGAGCGGTTGAATACGCCGAGTAATTCCGATGCTTTCCAAATCGTGGGAGCCGGGACGAAAGAGGGAACTTCTACGGGTAGCCGTTATGACAACTATTTGATTTCTTATCTTGGGCGTATAAATTACAATTATGCAGACCGCTATTTGGCGACTGTCAGTGTCAGAGCCGACGGTTCCTCGAAATTTGCACCGGGCAACCGTTGGGGGACATTTCCATCTTTTTCTTTGGGTTGGCGTATAGATCAGGAGGAGTTTTATAAAGATTGGAATCAGAATGTATTGAGTGCGGTTAAACTGCGTGGTGGTTGGGGACAAATCGGGAATCAAAACATTCCTTCGTTCGCTTATGCCGATGTCGTTTCTACTTATGATACATGGGTGTATGGGTTTAACAGCGGTTTGAATCTGTTGAAGGCTTATGCCTCTACATCTAAGGGAAATAAAGATATTAAGTGGGAAACAGTGGAGCAAGGCAATATAGGAGTCGACTTGGGCTTCTTTAAAAACTCATTGACATTGTCGGCTGATGCTTACATTAAGACGACACGGGATATGTTAATGCAGAATCCGTTACCGGGAATGGCCGGTTATCCTACAACCCCGTGGGTGAATGCCGGTTCCGTAGAAAACCGGGGTTTGGAATTTTTGATCGGGTATCAAGGGAAGGTCGGCGACTTCCGTTATTCTGTGAGCGCAAACTTTACTTTCCAAAAAAATAAATTGGTTGAAACCGGAACGAACGATCCGATTTGGGGTACAGTCTCGAAGAACGAAATCGGAGAAGAATTCGGACGCTTTTATGGATATGTTTATGATGGCATTTTCCAGTCGAAAGAAGAGGTTCTCGCCCATGTAGGAGCCGATGGGAAGACTTTGCTTCAACCTCTTGCAGAGCCCGGCGATGCTCGTTTCAGGAATCTTAATGGCGATAATACGCTGGATAGCAATGACCGGGATTATATAGGAAACCCCAACCCTGATGTGATTTATGGAGGAAATATCGAATTGGGATATAAAGGAATCGATTTTGCTCTTTATTTTCAAGGTGTTGCCGGTAATGATATTTGGGTAGGGACAAAAGCTCTTCTCAGGCAGACGAGTATAACGAATTTATTAGCCGAAACTTACACAGATGCGTGGCGGAATCCCGGTGATAAAACCGATGTATTCGGAATTACCAGAAAAGATGATAATGATAATTATAGAAATTCGTCATGGTATGTGCAGAACGGTAGCTTCTGTAAAATAAAAACTGTACAGATTGGCTATACATTCCCGAAGAAAATAGTCGAAGCTACGAAGGTGTTTAGTTCTTTGCGATTATATGTGAGCGGAGAAAATCTGTTTACATTTACAAAATTCAAATATATGGACCCGGAAGTCCCAAATGGCAATGCTTTGAATATGGGTATAGAGAATTTGGGGTATCCTAATCCTCGCACATTTACAGTAGGGGTCAATGTTCAATTTTAAACGATTACAGTTATGAAACTAAGGTGGAGAATACTATATATATTGTTAGGCTCGTTGTTCCTTCTTCCTTCATGTACAGATGAGGATTTGGATACGACTATGTACGGAGGTCGAGAAGACACGGAATTTTACAATAATCTCGAAGAGATCAATCAAGCATTGACGGCCTGCTATTTCTATATGAAGGATAGTTGGAACGATATGAGCTTGGAGTTGATGTTTATCAACGATTGTGCATCCGACGATTGCGAGAAAGGAGGTAGTGGCCTTACTAACGAAGGGGATATTTATCAGTTGGAAACATTCAATATATTTACGACGAACAGTAAAGTGAGCCAGTTTTGGAATATGGCATATAGGGCTATTTACCAAATAAATACACTATTGGACAAAAGCGAAATATTTCGTTCTGCGAATACGGATTTAACGGAAGACGATAAGACGTTGCTTACGCGTTATGAAAATGAGGCGCGTTGGTTACGAGGCGTTTGGTATTTTAATCTGGCTTATTTGTGGGGTGATGTTCCTTTGTTTTTGCATGCCGAACAGCCTGCGGATATATATAAACCCCGGACACCGGTGGCCCAGATTTGGGAACAGGTTATAGCCGATTTTACTGCGGCTACGGCTTTGCCGAAACGGAGCGAGTATTCCGAGGAAGACACTGGGCGCGTTACGAGCGGTGCGGCTTATGCCATGTTGGGTAGGACATACTGGTATAATCGTGATTTTGAGAATGCTTATAAGATGCTCTATGTTCTGGTTGAAGGCGAGCAAAAAGGAGAATATGAATTGGATCCAGATTTTGCGACTCAATGGTTGAACCCAAATTCCAATTTGAGAGAGTCGATTTTTGAGATACAATATGTCACCAATGGAAAGAATTGGGATGAATCGACGGGGTGGAACGGAGTTTGGTTTATTCCCAGTAGCGATGGCGGTTATGGGTTTCATTTACCGACTCAACATTTGTTGGATGCTTTTGACCCGGAGGATCCGCGAATTACTTGGACATTTGTTCGTCAAGGCGACCAATTCGTCGGGAATGATTTTGTGACAGGAGATGCGAATTATCCCAGTCGTTTCTTTGACCGTAAGCATTTTGTCCCCATGAGCGAGACTTTAAATGCGGCGTCTCCGGTCTATCCACAAGATGTAGAAATGACAGTTTATGTCATTCGTTATGCCGATGTTTTGTTGATGTATGCCGAGGCTTGTTTGGAAAAAGGCGATATCGTGGGTGCGAGAAAGTATTTGAATCAAGTGAGAAAACGAGCTCGCGAATCCAGTCCGTTGGATGCGAAACGAGTCATTCAAAAGTATGTGCCCGACACAAAGCCGACGTCGTTACCGGATATAACTTCCGATAATGTGGCGGAAGTGCGATTGGCTATTTGGAACGAGCGTCGCTTTGAGTTCGCTTGTGAGGGAATTCGCCGTATGGATTTGATGCAACAGGAACGTTATGGAGAAATTATGACGGCTGTATATAGTAACGGCTATGCGACAGAAGATGTCGATAAGGGACGTTATTATACAAAGGAAAGAGAACTTTTCCCCATTCCTCAAAATGATATAGATTTAAGCCGAGGTGCATTGGTTCAAAATCCCGGATATTAGATTGTCTTTTTAGGGAGAGTAAATATTTGATAATTAAGAAGGTAGATAATTGTATATGAAAAGATTGATATATTTGATTTTACTCTTGTTCGGATTGTCTGGTTGCAAGACAGAACAACAGGAGGTTCAGAATCCGATAGTTGTGGATACCGATTTCGTGTTGCAGGAAAACTATTATGGAGGGGCGATGCAATGGGAACCCAATGACCGGGATTCGATGACGGAGGAGCAATGGGATCGTTTGTTTAGACGAGTCGAATTTATGAAACTGGGGTATATTCGTTGTTGCATAATGCCCTATTTCTACTGTTTCGGTTATGACGGGAACGACCCTATATTGCTTTGGGACATGGATTCGACGAAAGTCGATGCCCGTTGGTATGCTAATTCTCGTCGATTCATGAACGACTTGTATCGTCAGCTTCAATTTTGTAAGGATAACGACATCGATGTGTTGCTTGGAGAGTGGTGGAAGCCGATGAATCCGAATTGGAAACAGGCTGTCCCCGTCGATATGCCTAAGTATACGATAGAATTGGACGATTCCCGATATGCCGTTCAAGTAGCTGAATTGGTTGAATATTTGGTTAAAGAGAAGGGTATGACTTGTATCAAGCAATTTAACTTGGGGAATGAAGTAAATTTGGTGGCCAATGATCCTCGAAACGGTTATTCATGGGAAAAATGGAAGAAATCCATTCTTAATCTACGCTCGGAACTGGATAAACGGGGATTGAATGATATTGAGATTGTGGGACCGGACGGAGGTTATTGGGGGACTGATGTTTGGTTCAATAAGACATTGACCGAATTGGATAGTGTGGTTCCTGTCATCGATTATCATTGGTATATCAATAAAGATTGGACTTTTACGAATCGTGTGGAAGATGAGACACGAATGTTTCGTTTCTTTACACAAATGCAGGACAGCAGCAAAGTGAATATTTGGGGCGAAATGGGTATTCGTGACGGACATAATGAGGTGCTTGACCAGCATACGTTGATTCATCAGTGGTGGTATGGAACGTTCGTTGCCGATGCCTTGATTCAGACTTTGCGCTCCGGTTGGTCGGCTGCTGCGGCATGGGGTATGGATGATGCCATGCATTATAAGGACGACCTTGATGAACAGAAGCGTTGGGGATTTTGGAATTCGATCGCAGAACAGAAAAATAAACCGGAAGAAGCGAATATACGTCCGTGGTTCTATACGTGGTCGTTGATGTCGCGTAATATCCCGAAAGGGTCGAAAATTTTGTATTCCAATTCTTATAGGACTCAGAATTTGAATGGTGTAGCCGCATTGACTCCGACAGGAGATTTGACATTTGCGATTACAAATACAGCCGATTTTGCGCAGCGTGTAACCGTACAGATTCCTACCGTCGTGAACGATCCGATAATCAATAAATATGTGTATTTCGAGGACGATTATCCGGTCGATACAGCAGGCTTTCCAGTTGTGAAAGAAGTCTTGAAAGAAGTCGATCTTCAAAAGGGGATAGTTATCGATTTCCCCGCGAAAGGTTTTGTTCTGTTGACTACGATTGGAGGTAGCAAACCGGAGATTGTAAAAAATGATAAATATATGATGGATCCGATGGAGGGTGTCCAACGTATGTATGATCATTCCGACAATTTGGGATTAAACGGTTTTCCTAAATTCTATGACGAATGTAACACTGCTGCTCCCGATTTCCAGTTCTTCAAAGTTTTGGAAGATTGCGGTACTATTCACCCTTCGACCAATGAAGAACATGCTTATATAACTTATAAGTTCGACGGATTTAATCATTTTGAAATCAAGGTGTCGGGAGTGGAGACCATAACCGATCGTTTCAAAGTGTACGTCTCGCCGGATAATTGCGAGTGGAGAGAGGTCGAATTGTCGTTTACCGGACCCGAAATGTCTGTTTGGCGTTTTGTTCATTCGACCATAACACCGAAAACAGAACTCGATAATTGCAATTATTTAAAGATTGAAATGCTGCCGAACGGTTATTTCTCTAATACTCGTATTCGTGAAGTGAAAATAGAAAAACGGTGAAATGTTAGTACGGAATATAAAGAGGGCATACTCATTGTGAGTATGCCCTCTTTCTGTTATTACAATCGCTTTGTTATAATGAAAAGGTTCTGTCTTTCATCAGATACAAAGTAAAAAGTGCAGATGTTTACTTTTAATGTCGGTTACGAAAAATCTCGACAGCTCGATAGAATGCATTTATGTTTTCAAGGGAGACACCCGGAGGAACATCGCAACCCGTTGAGATAATAAAGTTGTCGAAATCGGCAGTAGCATGCAGCAGTCTCTCCGTTTCGTCGTAGACTTGTTTCGGAGATGACGATTTGAAAATGCCGACCGGATCAAGATTCCCCATAACAATGCGATCGGACGGTACTTGTTGAAGGGCGGAGACGATGTCGCATTGATTACCGAAGTGGAGAGCCCTTGCTCCTGAGTCGATCATGGATTGCGTACAGTGCCCTGTGTTTCCGCAGTTGTGCAATACGAAAAGGAAGTTTTCATCTTGTACGGCCTCGACGATCGGTTTTATATAATTAGTCGAGAATATTGTGGCATCGTCGTTGCT
>ENA-OPLM01000547-OPLM01000547.1-human-gut-metagenome-genome-assembly--contig:-NODE-547-length-7959-cov-2.228492_pt1 | contig 7959 bp, 7 predicted proteins | sample MGYA00241444_ERZ501720 | MGnify/ENA primary metagenome ERZ501720 (study PRJEB25962, sample SAMEA2042194) | human gut metagenome | biome: human gut; feature: human-associated habitat; material: faeces...
AAAAAATTCCCCAGCCGTAAATTAGGATAGATATCGGCTGCCGTATGTGCCGTGGTAATAATCTGCCGTACACCTAACCATCGTAGCAACAGGATAGGAATAGCCCCCGGCGCCATATATTGCACATGAGCTACATCAGGCTTATGCAACTTCAATACCCTGCGTAATCCTTTGTATAAAAAAAGTATTCCCAGCCAACCATTCACTCGCGTTCCGGCAGAACTCAGACAAACCACCTCGCTACCGACTTTTTGAAATCGGACGACCATATCATCGCTATATTCAAAATAGCATGTCGTCACTACCTGATGTCCTCCGGCAACAAGTGCCCGTACGAGATTCAATGTCTGAATCTCCGTTCCACCGGTCATCAAACAAGGTATGCAAATGAGGATGGTCATAGTCACAAAAACTTCCTACATAGATTTATTATAATTACTTCTACCTCTATCAAATTTCATTAATAAATGATAAAGTTTTTTTACATTATTATATCCCAAATATTTATAAATATAATATTTTAATTCCATGTCCAACCTCTTTCTCAACGGGTAATTCAAATCATTCTTTAAATTTTGAAATATTTCAGCAGCTCCTTCTACTTTTTTTGCTGTTTGTATTTTTACAAAATAATATAATCCAGAAGCCATTTGAATATAAAAGTCTATATATTGAGGAAATACTAAACTAAATTTATTTAGCCGATTTACCTCACATTTTACCTTTGAAATTAATCGTTTTTTATTCAATCCACTTAACTGAGAAGAACCAGGTCTTTCTACATATAAATATTCACCCCAGTTAGAAACCCCTCCTTTATTTGTTTGAACAATTATATCTGTAAAATAGAAACTATCCTCATAATATTCATTCTCCGGGAAACGAAGGTTTCGGATAGACGACCATCTATAAATACAAGCACAGCATAATTCAGACAGTTTCTTATTTTGAATTAGCTTAATAAAATCTTTCTTATAAAAGAAGAATTCTTCTTGAGGGCTAAAACAAGAATAATCAATAGGAACCTGTTGTCTCTCTCCATTCTTCATCACACGAACTACGGGGAATTCAACCCAATCCAATTCTCGATCCTCAAATAAAATATATAAACTCTGCAAAGTTTCCTTAGATAACATATCATCACCATCAACAAATGTCACTAAATCACCTGTAACTCTTTGAAGCGCAGTATTCCTTGCTTTACCTGCGCCCCCATTTTTTTGCTTTATAGCTACAATACGATTATCAGTTTGCTCATATTTTAATATTTTCTCCCATGAATTATCGGAGCTACCATCATCAACAACAATAATCTCAAGATTTTTATATACTTGATTTATAATAGATTCTATACAATTTGAAATATAATTTTCTAAATTATAAACTGGTATTATAACCGAAATTTTAGGACTATTCATTCTATATAAAACTCATTTATTTTTTTACTTTTAATATTTTAATTTTACAATTATTGTGTTAATATATCATTGTAAATAAACTGTAAATCATGACAATACTCTTCTATAGGATGAGGTATTCTCGAATTTTTAGCACAAGAACAAACATCATCAAAATGATCTATAATATACAATATTTTATTCCTCATTTCTGATACAGAATTTGGTTCAACTAACCAGCCATTAACGCCATCTTTGATTTGCATCTCCGCCCCCCCACATTTCGTGGCTAATACAGGTCTCCCCATTGATAAAGATTCGGCAATTGCAATACCATACACTTCCAAAAAAATAGCAGAATGAATCATCACATGACAGTCTTGAACGACCTCTTCTATCCTATCATTTGGCAGTCTTCCATGGAAAATAACATTCTTATTCTTAGCTAAAGATTTAATATGAGAATAATATCTCTGTTCTTTCCTTCTCAATTCAGCATCACCTATTATATGCAATTCATATTTACTTTTATCTATTCCATCAAAAGCCTTCATTAAAATATGCAATCCTTTACTATATTGAACCCGTCCTAAATAATAAAATTTAACTTTATTATCACTATAATCAGGGAATGGCAATATACCCCGATCCTTCACCCCATGAGGTATTAAATGTATATTATCTTCAGGTATCCCATTCATCTTTAAGATAGAAACGAGCCTATAATTTGCGACAATAACATGAGCATAAGATAAAAACTGAATATATTTTTTTCTATTTTGAATCCAAATGAACTTATTTATAAAAGGTGTTATATAAAACAGATTCTTATCTTTAATCTTGCTATAAATATATTCGAGAATTGACTTGGGTAGTAATTTTAATAACGCATATGATAGACGAGGTAGGGGTAAATCCATACAACCACACTTCATACAAATATTGCTTACTGGTTGATTACAAATGGAATCATTATACATTAAAAAGCCATTTCCTCCACCTCTTGGACAAATAATACCACCAATATGTATTGTCAGAACAATTGGTATTCCTAAACCTCTTGCTGCTTCTATATCATACCCTTCTATCATATTGGAGTGAATAATAGAAGGAGAAATATGTTGAAAAAACTTTTTCAAATTGTCTTTGGCAAAAGCTGACTGAGTGTATAATAAATAATAAATAAAACCATTTAATTTTTTTTCTTCTATATATGGAGATGGCTTTTGCTCATCAATAATGCAAGAACCCAATATTAATTGGGTTGGTGTATAATATTGACTTAAATATTTCCATACATTTTTAGTAAAGATATGCTCTTTATTAATATCTATACCATATGTAGTTAAAAATAGTAATTTCATTTCTTCAATCTATAAAAGAGAATTTCCCATTGTCTTACGATATTTTCAACAGAATAATTTTGAACCATTTTCACACCTTCTTGTGCCATTTCTTGACGTATAGAATCATTATTAATCAGAATTTCTATTTTTTTTACATACTGTTTTATCGAAAATGGAGGTATCAAAAAACCATTTTTATTATCTATTATTATATCAGATACTGCGGGAAAAGAATCAAATGCAAGTGGAACCACCCCAAAACTCATCGCCTCAGGAAGAACCATAGGAAATCCTTCAAAATTGCTAGTCATACAAAATATTGCTGATTCTTTATAATATGGTACAGGGTCTGAAAAACCGACAAAATTTACTCTCTCCATATTTTTAGCTTTCTGTTCTAATATAGGTCTCTGTTCTCCATCTCCAACAATCGTCAAATTCCATTTTGGATACTTTTTATACAAAAAAGACCAGATTTTCAACAATCTATCCGGACGCTTCTCTCCTTTCGTAATCCTACCAACATATAATAACTGTCGCTTTTTAGAAGTACCACAATCTGGCAAGAAAGCGCATGGATTAGCAATCAGACATATTTTCTCCTTTTCATTTCCATTATATACTTTATTAATAGAATTTATATGTGTTCTTGATAATATGCAAACGGAATCCGTATGACAGAATAAATAATCAAAATGAACCTTACGTCTCCTTATATAATCCCTTTTTATTTTTGGAAAAAGAATAAATCGCAACAACAGTTTCAAATATTCGATCTTCTTATTATTCCTTAAACATAATACCTCTTTTGACAAATATCGATAATTAAGTAGAGGATCTGAATGTAAAACCGAAATTGTTTTTATCCACTTATTGGGAACATCAAGAAACAATTTCGAATCTTCAAAATTACCAGACTGATTGATTACAAAATCCACATGATGTTCAAGTAAAAACTCATGATAAAATTTCCTATTAATAGCCGAATCTATTTTTTCTTCCGGAAAAAAATAAATCAAAACTGGGAACTTATAATTCTGAGGCTCTTTTTGTTTATATAAATTCAAATAAAAGACATTATGCCCTTTGTTGAGGAAAGCTTTCGTTAAAACATCAGTTACCCGCTCTACCCCCCCCTTATAAGGATTGAAGCAAGTAGAATGTACAAATAATATATTCATTTTATAAAAGATCTATCTAATAATCATTCTATAACAATATTCTATCCTATTAAAAATCTCCCAATTTTCGTTTTTAACATTAACTTCGAAAAAAACATAGATACACCTAAGACTAACAAAAACAAAAATAGAGGGAATAATAGTGTATAGTCTCTCGCTATCGAAATAATTATTTTATTTGATGTTATTGAATCTATTAACCATGGATGACAAATATAAATTCCATAACTTAATTTATTTATTTTTTCAAAAATAGAAATATCTTTAATCCAACCCTTATTTAATATCCTATTTACCACAGAATAACCAAATAACACAATAAGAATACTTGATGCAGGTGAAAATAACCTTGCCCAAGTAAAACGAGAACTATCCATTAATATATTTACTAAAAATATAAGAAGAAACGCACTAATACCTAATAACGTAATTCTTAAAAGCTTTGTATTTCTTAATTGAAATATACTATCATATTTATAACAAATAAAGCCTGTAAAAAAATAAATAAATTTAGATGCAAAATCTTGAAGACCACCAATTTTTGTAATATTACCTTCAAAAAAAGCTAATAAATAGGCTACAATAAACATTAATAGTACCATATATTTATTTCTATCCAAATGACATACTAACACAAACTTTGTAGTGATAAAGCACCAAAACAACATTAGTAAGAACCACAGATGTCCCATAGGATATAAAAAATCATCAACCGATAAATGAGTTAATTTTCCCAAACAAAGAGCTGTTATTGGGAAAAACACCCAATAAGGGATCAACAATCTTTTAAACTTATTCGTAAATAAATCAATAAATTTGGGATATTTATGTTTTTTATAATGCAAAAAAGAAAATAAAAATCCTGATATAAATATAAACATAGGCATTCTAAATTTATTCAGAATATCTAAATTAAAAAAACGCTCTATTTTTATAACAATAGTATCGATATCGGATAAACTTCCATAATTATAAATATAAAAAGAATGAACAAAAACAACCAATAATATAGATATAGATCTCAATATCACTATATCATTTAATCTCCCCCCCCCATTATTAACATTTATTTTATTTTTCTTAATCATAAATACATTTTATCCACAGATACTATTCTAATATCTTCTTCCATGAAAAATATTTTTTAATATATGAACATTTTCTTTTCCCAAAAAAATTATTACACATCTCTTTATTTTAAAAGATATTTTCTTAAAAATAGTCTGTTTCTCTTGATACCCCCAACTATTTGCACATAAATGACAAGAATAACGAATCTTATTATACTCCCCAAATTTCAAATATACTTCCGTTGTTGAATCTATTACAGCTATTGGATTTTTATATACTGCTGAAAATACATCGGGTGGATATAAATACACATCTTCTTTCAGCATTTGAAATACAGGAAATGGACTAAATCCATACATATCCATGGAAATTTTTGCTATAATATTGGGCATTATCATTTTCATATACTCCTTAGGAGATGGATCAAATCTCTTATTATCATAATATGACAATATATCACCTATCCATTTATGGCCCTTTACAGCCCCCATAATAGCTGCATCAATACCAATACCCCCTATTTTTTTTTTCTTTATTGTAGAACAATACAATCCTGGCCAAAACTCTATTCCACTAAAAGCTTTATGAACTAAAAATGGAGAAAGCGAGCGGTACACATATACATCCATATCCATATATATTCCACCATAATGATATAAGATATATACTCTAAGAAAATCTGTTGCAAAAGCCCATTTTCTAGCATTAATAGCATCTTTCAGAAAGAAAGATGCTATATCTTTAATATCCTCCATTCCCCATTCTTTTATTTCAAAATCGGGCATAGTAGACCTCCAAGAGGCAATACAATCTTTTATCAATTGAGGCTTTTCCTCCCCACTAAGCCATACACAATGAATAATCTTTGGAATTATATTTTTATCCATTTCTCTATTTTAAAAAACCGACAAGTAAAACTTCTAAATCCTTTTCCCACAGCAAACATCATGAGCGAAAAAATTACACCAAAAATAAAAGTAATAATTACTGCATAAAAAATAAGACTCTTATAATTCTGATTAGGAGATACTGTTATAAAGTTCTTATCTATTAAGATAAATGAATACCACGAAACAGCTAAAATTGCCAAATACTTAAGTATATTAAACCAATAACTAGTACTCCTTTTCTTAAAACCTTTCCAATACAAAAAAAATGGTTTCCAAATACAGACAATTAATAAGAAACTAATTACATTTCCCAGTAAAACACCTGAAAGTCCCCATATTGACCCACAAACTATTGCTATGACGATATTTATTGCAGCTTCTGTCAATGGAGCCCACGTATCATAAAATAGTCCATATCCAAATAAGAAACTTGCATTATATCCATTCGATATTCTTAAATATGTATTTAACAAAATAATTACAACAACTGTATTTGACAATATATATTCTTCTCCTAACCATAAAAAGACAAAAGGATTAACAAGATGATAAATTAGAAAAATGACAAAGCCTGCTATGTAATAACGAACAGAATTGATTTCCCAAAATACTTTTTCTATTTTTATCTGATTTCCCTCCGCTATCAAATTTCCTATACCAGCTTCTATTCCTGTAAATAAACTATTTATCAAAGTTTGTACTTTATCTATGACTATAGAATAATTCCCATAATATGCAACCATTTTCAAAGAAACAAATGAATATATTAATATAGGAGCTGCTTGATATTGTACTAAACCACCTATTTTATGCACAAACAACTGCTTGGTGTACTTCATCACCTCGGGATATTTCTTGAAGAGTTGTTTACCTAAGCGGACTTCGCTACGAAGCCACGGGTAGACTTGATTGATTTTCCAATTCAATATGAAAGAATAGATGATGCCAAAGGTTAATTCAATAGCAACCCACAGATAGTAGCTACCGGTATAGTAGGCCGAAGCCATTTGAATGAGAGTCTTAACAATAGTTGCTGTTTGGAAATAGGCGGTGACCACATAATTTTTTTGGTCGGCTCCCAAGAGCGTTTGTTTGTAATTGGCAAAATAACCGATCAACGAGGAGGCCAAAAACGAGAAATAGGCAAAAAAGATAATCCCCATTTCGAACTCTGTATTGGGGAATATCAACGGAAGAAAACAAGCCAGTACAATACCAGCACCCAAGATAATAAATCCCACCCATTTATATAAATAACCTAAAACAGATACAATTTCACTAATTTTAATTTCATCATGTTCAAAAAGAGGTTTATACAATACACAACCAATAGCCGTGTAAATCCCCAATTCTGCCAAATTAAGGAACCCGAGCAGGTTTTGCAACGTGCCGGTAAGTCCCACAAAATCAGCTCCCAGCGTATCGAGAAATATCTTCCGGGAAAAAAATGAGAGAATAAGAGTCAGGAAATAGAATATGAGATTGACCCTTGCATTCAACAATGATTTTTTGACCCGCGATTCTTGTTGAGGCATATAATATAAAGATATTCTATTTTTATTATTACCGGAAGAAATACTTAACCCTTTTCCTCTGAAACTATCGTTTCTTCCAGCGTCTTCCCTGTCTTGGATTTACATCGACGCAGGAGCAGTTTTATTTTCAATTCTATTTTACAAATCCACGCTTAAACTATTGTTTTTCCCTCTATCTCATCATGGGTAATAAGCAATAATAGCATCAAAGTACCACCAGGATTCAAAGCAAGAGGTAAAAGACAGGTGGAATTTACCCTCTAAAAATCCGTCCTATTCTATGAGCAATTTTATAGATGACATTACGTTTTTTCTTTCTTCCCTGTTCCACTCCATAGCCGTAACCGTATCCATAACCATAGCCGTAACCGTATCCATACTTTTTGCTCTCCATTTCGACACCATTGATGACGACCGTAAGGTTCTTGAATTTATTCTCCCGGTAGAGTTTTTCCAATTCCGGCAAATAACGGCGATCCAACATTCCGTTACGGATTACGTAGATCGTAAGATCGGCGACTCGACCAATGATAGAAGAA